>Ga0209417_1000296_pt1 | contig 128648 bp, 88 predicted proteins | sample RifGroF2_FD_184002 | JGI IMG/M metagenome (GOLD analysis project Ga0209417, IMG submission 184002) | Groundwater microbial communities from Rifle, Colorado, USA - Groundwater F2 (SPAdes) (version 2) | ecosystem: Environmental > Aquatic > Deep subsurface > Groundwater | place: Rifle, Colorado... | reverse complement strand
ATCCGTTAGTTGAAATTCCAACGCAACCATCCAACGGTCAAATGGCACCTGGAAATCATGTGGTTTTAGCTGATTTTAACAATACTGACCCGGCATTCGATGTTCAGGATAAAACAACAAATCTTGCAATTACTCCTGAAAATGCCCTTGTTGAATATGTTGGAAGTGAATTCCAGGCAACCCAAAGTTCAACATCTTCTGTTGCAACAGTTGTATTACGGGCAGTTTTAAAATCTGTTGCTGACGCACCCGGTTCAAGTGGCGATATACGAAATGCTTGTGTAACTTTCGAAATCGGAGGTGTAACGTTTGGACCATTAACTCCACAGTTAATTAATCCTGCCGATATAACTACTGGTGTTGTCGTTTATAATTGGACCACTAATATTGGAACCGCGGATTATTCAACATTCGATCTAAAAGTAAAAGCCAATTGTTATTTTACCGGCGAAGATCAAACGGTAATAACCGTGTATAAACCAGTTGGTGACTTTATTACCGGAGGAGGAAATATAAAACCAACACTTTCTTCGGGAGTTTATGCTTCAACGCCAGGTTTAAAAGCCAATTTTGGTTTCCATGTGAAATTCAATAAAAAAGGCACGAGTCTTCAGGGAGGAATGAACATTATCTTCCGTCGGCAAGTAGGTGGTGAAACACAGTTGTTCCAAATTAAGACCAATTCAATGTCAACTTTGGGTGTGAATATCTCAAATCCGAGAGCAAAAACTGGTGTATTTACTTCCAAAGTAAACCTGAAGAATCTCACTACTGGCGAAAGTTTAGGTGGAAATCTTCAACTTCAGGTAAAAATTACTGATCGTGGGGAGCCGGGTGCAAATGATGATATTGCCATTACTCTTTGGGATGGAAAAATACTTCTGTATTCCAGCAATTGGACAGGTCTAAATACTGCCCCACTGTTATTGTCCGGCGGAAATTTAGTTGTTCAATCAGGATTTGGTCTGAAATCCACTGAAATTGCAACAGGAGTTTTGCAGTTACCGAATACTTTTGAGGTCGAAATGTATCCAAATCCAAGTAAAGGTGAAGTAGTGTTGGATATCAGTGGTTCAGAAATAAGGAATTCAAAAGTTTTTGTTCGGAGCATTACCGGCAGTGAAGTGTTCCGAAAAGAATACAAAGCTGCGGAACAAATCCGGCTCGACCTTTCGAAACTGGTAAGTGGAACCTACATGGTAACTATAGAAATTGACGGGAACCTTATCGTTAAAAAATTGATTCTCGACAAGAAATAGAGAGTACTTAAAAAGCAAATACAAAAACAGGAGCCAGTTGGTTCCTGTTTTTGTATTATCTATCGCGTAATTTGGGATAAGCCTTTAAGGTAAAAAATAAAAGCAGACAATCAGACAAATTTTGCTGCCAAATATCCATTTTCAGGAAGCTTAAACGGTTTTTAGCCTTAATTATAACAGCGAATTCAGACAAAAGAGTCCTCCGTTTTGCATTATAATGCGACTAAATTGTTAAAAGAGTAGTATTTACACAAACTTAACTTCCAGCTTACCGTAATACCAATTTTGAATGAATTAATCGGCTATCTTTGCGCCTTCATTTTTGGATCCTATGCAGAAGATTAGAAACATCGCAATTATTGCTCACGTCGACCACGGAAAGACAACATTGGTTGACAAGTTGATTTACTATTGTAACATCATGAAGGAGCACGAGAAGAAACAAGAGTTGATTCTCGACAGTAACGATTTGGAGCGCGAAAGAGGAATTACCATTCTGGCTAAAAACGTTTCAGTTATTTATAAGGATATTAAAATCAATATTATTGATACTCCCGGTCATGCTGATTTTGGCGGTGAAGTTGAACGTGTCCTGAATATGGCCGATGGTGTATTGCTATTGGTTGATGCTTTTGAAGGTACAATGCCTCAAACCCGTTTTGTTTTGTCGAAAGCTTTGGCTTTAGGCCTGAAACCCATTGTGGTGGTGAATAAAGTTGACAAACCAAATTGCCGTCCTGAAGAAGTTCATGAACAGGTTTTCGACCTGATGTACAGTCTAAATGCTACTGAAGATCAGTTGAGTTTTCCAACCATTTACGGCTCAGCCAAACAAGGCTGGATGTCTGATGATGTGAAAGTTCCAACTGATAACATTACAGCTTTGCTCGAAGCAATTGTGAAATATATTCCAGGTCCGGTTCCAAATCCGGGTACTCCGCAGGTTCTGATTACTTCATTGGATTATTCCTCCTATGTTGGCCGTATTGCAATTGGCCGCATCCATCGTGGCGAGATCAAAGAAGGAATGAATGTTTCACTCGTTAAGCGTGATGGTTCGGTTAAACGTACCAAAATTAAGGAGCTTCATACCTTTACCGGTCTTGGCCGCCAGAAAGTGGAAAGCATGATTTCAGGAGACATTTGTGCCATGGTTGGAATTGATGGATTCGACATCGGCGATACCGTTTGTGATTGGGAAAATCCCGAACCACTCGATCCGATTGCAGTGGATGAGCCAACCATGAGCATGACCTTCATGATCAATAATTCGCCATTCTACGGTAAAGAGGGAAAATTTGTAACATCCCGACACCTGAAAGATCGTCTGGAAAAAGAATTGGAGAAGAATCTGGCGTTGCGCGTTCTCCCTACTGATTCAGCCGATTCATATACTGTTTATGGTCGAGGCGTTCTGCATTTATCAGTTCTTATTGAAACGATGCGCCGCGAAGGATACGAACTTCAGGTTGGCCAACCGCAGGTTTTGTTCAAAGAAATTGCAGGCGAAAAATGTGAACCAATCGAGGAAATGCATGTGGATGTTCCTGATGAGTATTCGGGAAAAGTGGTTGAAATGGTCTCGCAGCGAAAAGGTGAAATGCAAAATATGGAGCGTAAAGGCGATCGTATTCATCTTGAATTTTTGATTCCTTCACGTGGAATTATTGGCATGCGTACCAATATGTTGACTGCCACAGCCGGAGAAGCCGTAATGAATCATCGTTTTATCGAGTATCAACCTTATAAAGGGCCAATTGATACCAGGAATAATGGTTCTCTGGTAGCTTTTGAAACGGGAAATGCTTTTGCTTATTCTATCGGAAAACTTCAGGATCGAGGCTCGTTTTTTATTGATCCGGGTCAGGATGTTTATGAAGGTCAAGTTATTGGAGAAAGTACCCGTGGCGACGATTTAGCGATAAATGTGACCAAACCAAAGAAACTGACCAACATGCGTGCATCAGGAACAGATGAAAAATTGAGATTGATTACGCCCGTCAAGTTCAGTTTGGAAGAGGCACTCGAATACATCAAAAGTGATGAATTGGTCGAGGTAACTCCATTGTCGATCAGGATGCGAAAGATTTATCTGAAAGAGCATGAACGAAAAAGATTAGCGAAAAACAGTACTAATTAATTGCTGGAAAATTGATAAGAATATAGAAACCCCGGTCAGATAATATGCTGATCGGGGTTTTCTTTTTAAGGGATTTGGCACGAAGAGCTTAAAAATTGGAATGGTTATGTTTGAAAAGTGTGGTGTGGCTGACATTGTTTTCTACAACATAATGCTAAAAATCAGAACATCAAACATATCTTTTAAGATTTAATTTTCGTATATTTTAATTGAAAAATCCAATAATTCAAATCATGTTATTATGAATGTCATATCAACTTGCCTTACAGGAACTGCAACAATTTTAACATGCAGAAAAATCGCTCAATCATTTAGCGAGAACATCTACGAACTCTCTTCCATCAGGCGAAATTGGTCGCCCGATTATGCTGGTAACCTGAAAGAAAGAATTGAAAAGATAATGAACCAGTATTTTACCTACGAATCGCTTGTTGACCATTTGGAAAAAAATGGCCAGTTCTATGAATTAATGATTGCAGCTTTAAAAGACATCAGTGTATTTAGGGCTGAAATGAAAGTTGATTTTCATCACGACAAAACATTTTTAAATCAAACCTTTGATAATCTGGGATATGTAGATTATTACAGCGATGCTAAAAATGGCGATCATTTCAGTTTGTATAAAATGATGGCTACTTTCAAGCGAAACATGACTCCCGAATTGCAGCAAATGATCTCTGCCCGTGGCATTGATGAAAATCTGGTCAATCGGTTAATTTCGTACAAAGCAAAACTTGCAGAATTAAAGAATTGCTTTGATATTTCCCACGGTAACGACCAATTAGGTGCTGAATTAAAGCATGAAATTAATGCAATTTATACTGAAGTGAAAGACATTTGCCGAATCGCAAATGCTTATTATGAATTTGATCCTGCTGTTCGGGACAAGTTCAATTTTTATAAAGTAATGATTAAACTGAAGAAATCTGCATTAAAATCAGTTTAGCCAAGTTTAATAAAGTTCGTCATTGCGGCCCCGAGTACTCGCGTTCGCAATGACGAACTGTACAACACATGCCGTCATTGCGAGGAACGAAGCAATCTGTAAATCAATGGATTGCTTTACTTCGTTCGCAATGACGGTACGCTAAACAAACAATGATTTTTTATTTTTGCTTACTCCTGATCGTCTTCAACTTCATCCTCACCAGCCGAATAAACTACATCAAGATCTTCATCCTCGAATACCTGTGATTTTGTAACCTGTGACAATGGCTTCAGATTTGAAGGAACAGACTGATTGGCATCGTTACCAAAGTATGGAAAAACATCTACGATGTTGCAAACAGCAATTGAAGTCGTTTGGTAGGGTACCAATATATAAGAGAGGCCGTCTTCCAGCCGCTGAAGAGCTTGTTTAATATCATCGGCAGCAACCAGAAAATAATTGTTTATTTTCTTTTCTTTTCCGGCATTTTCATCAATGGTAACAATACCAATCTTTGCCTTATACCACCATTCTCCAACTTCGTGAGGAAAAATCTCGATGATATTTGATTTTTTAATGTTGTCAACCGTAAACTCACCACGCACCATGGTTTGCACGTTTTGAATGATGCGTGTTTCAGCATCGGTAAACGTTACTGCATCAACCAGATATACTTCACTGACTTTGCGCTCACGTCCGTCATCGTCAATTTTTACATATTTTACTTTACATTCGAACCAAGTTTGCATATGTCCTTATTTTTTTTGAATTGCAAAGATATTTTCCTGAATGGTAATTCAGGGGAAAAGCGGAAATAGTTATTCACAAACTGAAGGATTGAATTACTGAATAAATGATAGAATGAATTACTTAATAAATGTTCGTTGTAATTAATTTGATCTGTCAGATGATATGAATTTAACAATTCATCAATTTGACCATTAAACCATCTGGCAATTCTATCAATTAATCACTTCACCATCCATCAGTCATTCAGCAGTTTGTCAGCAATTGCATTGGCAAGGTTCACATACCGATCAAAATGATCAGGTTTCATGGCGCCTTTTTCTTCCAAGGGTTCCCCAACCATTTCCCATTGAATTTCTTCAGCAAATTTCAGCAGGTTTTTAACCCCTCCGCCGTTCCAACTGTACGAACCAAAAATTCCAAGTAAATGGTTCTTAATTCCCATGTGCTTGATGGTTGTCAACAGTGTTTCGACGGTTGGAAACATGGCATTGTTATAGGCTGCGCTACCTAAAATAAGGGCTTTATATTTAAATATATCGCTGATAATGAATGATGGATGGGTTTTGGATGAATCATAAACCCTGATATTTTTTATGCCTCTGACAGCCAGTTGGCGGGCAATAATTTCGGCCATCTTAGCGGTGTTTCCATACATCGAGCCATAAACGATTACAGCTCCCGGCTCGGTTTGGTAGGTGCTTAATTTCTGGTATTTATCCAGAATGAAATCAATGTGCGATCGCCAGATCATTCCATGAGTGGAGGCGATCATTTTAATATCGTATTTGGCAATTTTCTTCAAAGCACGTTGGGTATGCGGGCAATATTTACCTACAATGTTCGAGAAATAACGTACAATTTCTTCGTCATAAAGCGTATAGTCCAATTCATCGTCAAAAATTCCACCATCCAATGTTCCATAGCTTCCGCAAGCATCGCCAGTAAAGAGAATCTTGTTGGTCGATTCAAAGGTAACCATTGTTTCGGGCCAGTGCACCATGGGAATGGTCGTAAACTGCAAGTTGGTTTTCCCAAGCAATAGTTCCGAATCGTCATATACTTCAATTGATTGTTGTTTGACCTGATAAAAATTGTCTGCCATTTCAAAAGTCTTTTTATTACCCACCAACGTGATGTTGGGATAACGTGAAATAACAGCTTTGAGCGCTCCGGAATGATCTGGCTCCATGTGATTAATGACGAGGTAATCCACAGGACGTCCGTCGGTCAGGATTGCAATCTGATCGAGATAATCATCAATATAAGAACGTTCAACGGTATCAATCAACGCTATTTTTTCATCAACAATGAGATACGAATTGTATGAAACTCCTTTTGGAATTGGCCAAATATTTTCGAAAAGGTGGGTTTTACGATCATTAAAACCCACATAGTAAATGTTTTCAGCTAAATTAACCTTATGCATATTAATCTATTTTGAAGGTATGTATATTGCGCTGCGAAAATACGCAAATTCGGTCAAACCAAATGCGGCTTCATTTCATTCCTTCCGAAAAAAAAGATAAAGATTACATTCATTCAGGTATTTAAAGCGGTAATAGAATTTTGCCTTTCTGTTCGTTTTAGGTTCTTTGAATGAAATGATTATTTTTATGCAAAAAACCCAGAATAAGTATGGATCTAATCAAAACTTGCAAGCTTATGTTGTTTCCCAGATTGAATAAATGGATTGTTATGTTTTTCATAATTGCACTTGCCGCAGGTGGAATACGTGGCTATCAACTCTATCGGTATATTTTTGAACCTAACATTCAAACTCCGGGGAGTATCATTATTCCGCTTAATGCTACTTATGAAATGGTAATTGATAGTTTGAAAAAACACAATATCATTCTGAATTATAAGGCTTTTAATTGGGTAGCTGATCGCAAGAGTTATGCAACTGCCATAAAACCAGGTAAATATTTGCTTGATAAAGGACTGAATACGAATGAAATCTTAAACATGTTGAAATCCGGGAATCAGCAACCTGTTAATGTAACTTTCAATAATTTGCGTTTCATTGAAGAACTTGCAGGCGATATTTCGAAATACATACAGCCTGATTCTTTGGAATTGCTTACTAAATTTAGAGATCCGGCCATACACGAAAAATATGGTTTTACCGAAAGTACCTTTCATTGTTTGTTTATTCCAAATACCTACGAGTTTTACTGGACCACTACTGCCGATCAGTTTCTTGAACGAATGGCGATGGAGTATGCCAGATTCTGGAACGAAACCCGCAGGAATAAGGCTATTGAGTTGGGTTTGACTCCGGAAGAAGTAATGACTGTTGCATCAATTGTTCAGGAAGAAACCAATAAAAAGGATGAAAAACCAATTGTGGCAGGGTTGTACCTGAACCGTATTAAAAGAGGAATGCCCTTACAGGCCGATCCGACTGTCAAGTTTGCATTAGGCAGTTTTCATATAAAAAGGGTTTTAAAAAGTCATTTGGAAATTGACTCGCCATACAATACCTATAAATATCCAGGCTTACCTCCGGGACCTATTAATTTCCCTGAAATCTCGAGTATTGAATCCGTATTAAATGCAGCAAAAACACCATACATATACATGTGCGCCCGGCAGGATTTTTCGGGATACCATAATTTCGCAAAAAGCCTTTCTGCGCATAACGAAAATGCCCGGAAATACAAAGCAGCGTTAGACTCCATGCAGATATTTCAATAGTTTTCAGACCTGGAACTTGTCTGATAAAAAAGCTACCTGAAAAATTAAATTGGTTTAATTTCTCAGGTAGCTTTTTGTATGGTTGATCTAATTTAAACTAATCAAAAATATCTCTCATTTTCTCGAAGAAATTGCGGTCGGCCTGATCGGGACCGTCCACAAAATTGGTTGACGATTGTAATTTTTCAAGTAATTTGCGTTCGTCAGAAGTGAGTTTCCGGGGAATCCAAACATGAACGCGAACCAGCAAATCGCCTTTTCCATAACCATTTACATCCGGTAATCCTTTTCCGCGTAACCGAAGAATTTTCTCAGGTTGGGTACCTGGTTCAATTTTAACTTTTACTTTACTGTCAACCGTTGGGATTTCTTTAGTTGTACCTAAGGCGATTTCGGGGAAAGTCACAAATAGATTGTATATTAGATTATTTCCATCACGGGTTAATTCCTGATGTTCCTCTTCCTGAATAACCACAAATAAGTCGCCATTGATTCCGCCACGTCGTCCGGAATTTCCTTTACCGGCCACATTCAATTGCATTCCTTCACCCACTCCGGCGGGTATCTTGATGCTGATTACTTCTTCGTCGCGAACAACTCCTTCACCCTGACAATGAACGCACTTATTGGTGATGATTTGTCCTTCGCCGTTGCAGCTGGGGCAGGTCGAAGTAGTCTGCATTTGTCCGAGCATGGTATTCTGGATGCGGGTTACATGTCCAGAACCTTTGCAGGTTGAACAGTTTGAATAGGCCGATCCGCCCTGCGCGCCGGTTCCATGGCAATGTGTACAGGGAACATATTTTTTTACTTTAAGTTTTTTCTCAACCCCGTTTAAAACTTCCAAAAGATTAAGCGAGACTTTTACGCGTAGATCAGATCCTCTGTGCTGACGGGGACCACGGCTGCGTGAACCTCCACCAAAACCGCCGAAACCACCAAAACCGCCACCTCCAAAAACATCGCCAAACATCGAAAAGATATCGTCCATCGACATGTCGTGTCCACCGAAACCGGCATTTCCACTCATTCCGGCATGTCCAAACTGGTCGTATTTCTGACGTTTTTCCGGGCTACTCAAAATCTCGTATGCTTCAGCAGCTTCTTTGAATTTTTCCTCGGCTTCTTTATTGCCGGGATTTTTATCAGGATGGAACTGAATAGCTTTTTGCCGGTAGGCCTTTTTTATTTCATCGGCCGTCGCAGTTTTGCTGACACCAAGAATCTCATAAAAATCGCGTTTTGTCATTTTAATCAAATATATCAGGCTTATTCGCCAATAACTACTTTCGGAAATCGTATCACTTTGTCGTTCAGATAATATCCTTTCTGAATTACATCAACATTTTTGCCTTTTAATTCTTCGGATGGCGCCGGTATTTTAGTGATTGCTTCGTGCAAATCGGTATTAAATTCCTGACCTTTTGCTTCAATTTCCTTTACTCCGTTTTGTTTTAGAAAATCCTGAAACTTGTTGAAAATTAGTTTAACGCCTTCTTTAACATGGCCTTCTTCTTCCACAATATCCAGCATTTGCATGGCCCGGTCGAAATCATCGATCACCGGGAGTAAACTGATCAAAAGGCTTTCGCTGGCTGTTTTCAGCAATTCCATCCGTTCCTTTAGGGTACGTTTCCGGTAATTGTCGAACTCTGCCTGTAGCCGAATGTGTTTATCTTTCAGCTCAAGTAGTTCTGCTTCAGTTTTTTCCAATTGCTCTTCTGCCTTTGGTTTTTTGTGCCATCTATCTTTTTTTGCTTCCTTTTTAGGCTCAGCTGATTCTTCTTTTTGTTCTTTCAATTCCGGTGTTTCGGTTTCTTCCTGCGCGTTAACTTTAGCATTGTCTTCTGTCATTGTACCTGAATTTTAAAATTTCCTAATCGAAACTGCAAATATACTGCCATTGCAATTACATTTGACAAATTGGCATTTTAAATAATTGCTAACTGACACGACTTCTTCTTACCACATTCAGTTCAGTTTAAAAATTTCAAAAAAATTAGGATTGTAATTGGTAATATTAAACGATTTTATCAAATTGGAGTCAGATAAGATTCAGGAATCAAACAATCTAAATCAACCAACTATGAAAAAACCGATCCTTCAGGCAGTCTTTTTTTCTTTTTCCTTATTTCTTTTTTCTTTATCGACTCAGGCACAGGCCAAAGTTTCCGATTTTACAGCCAATTGGCCCGAATGGCGTGGATTGTATAACACCGGATCTGTTGCCGGAGGAAATACTCCGGTTGAATTTAGCGAAACAAAAAATGTGAAGTGGAAAATTGAAATACCCGGAAAAGGTCATGCGACTCCTATCATCTGGGGCAATCAAATCATTATTCAAACTGCTCTAGCTTCCGATAAAAAGGTAGAAAAAACTGCTGCAGCACCAGCAAGCCCAATGGCACCTAACCAGACCGATCTGATTCACCAGTTTACAGTGATTTCGGTAGATAAAACTTCAGGAAAAATAAACTGGCAAAAAGTTGTTCGGGAAGAAATACCTGCCGAACGTACTCATGAACTTGGAAGCTGGGCATCCAATTCACCGGTTACCGATGGTGAAAACATTTTCGCTTACTTTGGTTCTCGTGGTTTGTACTGTTTGGATTTTAAGGGGAATGTGAAATGGGAACGCGATTTCGGACAAATGGAGATTGTGGCCAGTTTTGGTGAAGGTAGCTCTCCTGCTATTTATAAGGACAAGATTTTTATACAGTGGGATCATCAGCAAAAATCGTATTTGTATGCTTTGGATAAAAAAACCGGCAAAGAAGCCTGGACCGCAGAAAGGGACGAAATCACCTCATGGGCAACTCCATTGGTTGTGGAGGTTAACGGAAGAGCACAATTAATAACCAGTGCAACCAATAAAGTAAGAAGTTATGATGCTGAAACCGGAGAAGTTATTTGGGAATGCATAGGAATGACTCGCAATGTAATACCCAATCCGATGTATGCCGATGGTATTTTGTACCTTATGAGTGGATTCCGTGGAGCCGCGCTCAAAGCGGTTGATCTGGCCAACGCGAAAGGCAATATTACAGGCACTTCGGCTATTCTTTGGGAATACAATCAGGACACGCCCTACACTCCAAGCGCGGTGTTGATGGATGGAAAATTGTATTTCCTGAAAGGCAACTCTGGTATAATGACTTGTCTGAATGCCAAAGATGGAAAAGTGATTTACAGCAATCAGAAATTGGACGGAATAACCAACATTTTCTCGTCGCCTACCGGAAATAAAGACAAAATTTATATAGCCGCAACCAATGTGGTGAACGTGGTGAAAGCCGGGAACGAATTTTCTCTGCTGGCAAAAAATACCCTGGATGATACGTTTGAAGCATCACCGGTAATCGTCGGAAATGACCTGTTTTTAAGAGGGGCTAAATATTTATACTGTATTTCGGAAAAGTAGAATTTGAAATAGCTAGTATTTACATTAATTGCAATGATATCCTTACCGTTCAGCTTCAGGCAATTTCTTTGGAGGTATTCATAATGCTTGCATTACGAAGATGAGCGTTGATCGGTGATATTAATTTGTAAGGCCGGTTAAATGCTTCTTGCGATAAACTGAAATATTTGGCCAGAGATCGGATAATTTCTTTGGATAATCCTTTTTTATAATTCAAAATATCGGAAACCAAACCTTTAGATACTCCCAAAATTGTAACCAGATCTTTATTCTTTAATTGATGTTCATCCATTAATGAATGAAGCAGTTGAATCGGATCAGCCAGTTCGAAAGAATTATGTTCTTCGTCCCATTTCTCAATTAATAAAGTCAGAAGCTCAATCTCCTCCTGAATCGCTTCATCAGAAACAATACCCAACAATTGCTCCAAACAGGAGACATATTCCTGATATTGATCCTCCGTTTTAATGACTTTATATTTCAATGTTTTCATAAAACCCCTGATTTAATAACTATTTATAATATATTGCTGACTGTCAGCACAAAGCTTGGTGTATTCAGCATGTGTTCCAATCCAGCAAACGAATAAATGTACTTGTCTTTCTCCGAATGAGTATTTGCAGATCATCCGGTAATGATTACCGCCTAAATCGAAAACAACCCTTCCGGAACCATTGCCCAATAAGTCCGCAGTTCCAAAAGTTTTCCTGATATCTTCAGGCTTATTCCAGTCAGCAAACCTGATCATTGTTAGCCAGTTCCCGAACGAACTTCGACTTCTTGCGTTTCTGGTAACGAACTGCCCTATGCTTTGTTTCTTTATCAAGTGAACCCGCATACAAATATAAATTAAAATTCAATAAGTTCACGTTTTGTGAACTATATTTTAAAACAGAGAAAAACTGAACCGATCATCAGTTTTGGGAAACTGTTTGAAAACTACTTTCAAATGTACGGTTTTCCAATCAAAACAGTAGCCTACGACGCTTTGATTAAGAATTTTGCATGTTCAATTCGGATATCCTTTGCCGTTTGGCTTTAGCCAACGGATATTAATTATTTTATTTTCCCATGTAATGAATTCCTTACCACTTCGTCTTAACTTTGAAAACAAGCAAATAGGTTCGAATGTTAGCCAGAGATTTTAAAACCGATGTACTTCCGATCAGCAACAAGTTGTTGCGGTTTGCGCTTCAGATCCTCCAAAACGCGGAAGAAGCCAGGGACGTGCTTCAGGATATTATTCTGAAACTCTGGCAAAAACGGGAAGAACTTGGGAAAGTAGAGAACCTGGATGCGTTTGCTATGCGAATGATCCGAAACCGCTGTCTGGATGTAATTCGTTCGAGAAGGACTGTTTCGCTGGAAGTGGTGAAAAAGCACCATTTGCCTGACGAGGAAAGTTCGGAAACTGATCCTCTGGAAATTGCTGAAACAACCGGGCTTATCAAACGAATCATTACCGGGTTACCTGATATACAACGCACAATTATTCACTTGCGCGACATTGAGCAGCTTGAATATGAAGAAATTGCCGAAGCAACTGAGCTGAATGTGAATGCTATCAGGGTAAATTTATCGCGTGCCCGGAAAAAAGTGCGGGATGAAATCTTAAAAATTCAAAATTATGGAATCACAGAGAATACATATACTGCTGCAAAAGTACTTTGAGGCCGAAACTACACTCGTGGAGGAAAATGAACTGATCACTTATTTTACTTCAGGAGAGGTGGATGAAAAACTGAAAATGTATATTCCAATGTTTTCAGGAATAAGGGATATTTCGACTGAAGAGAATGCTGACCTGAGTGACGAATTGATGGATTATATCCTGGAATCGGAACATAAGGAAAAAGTAAAATACCGCTGGATGTGGCAAATGGTAACCGGAATTGCTGCTTCTGTGATTGTCGTGATGTTGTCGGTTAATTACTACAACAGCAGGACTCAGTGGAAGGATACGTTTACCGACCCCCAAAAGGCTTATGCAGAAGCCAGCAAAACCCTTGATTTTGTTGCCGGCAAATACAACCAGGGATTGGCTCAACTGAGGCCAATCCGGAAAATTGAAAGTGCAGTAAATCCCTTAAATTCAGGAATGAAAAAGCTGAATAAAGGATTTGACAAAATGAATGAATTAAATAAAAAACTAAAAAAAGAATAGCCATGAAACGAATTTTATTGACTTTGGTGTTACTCATCCCATTGTTGGTGATGGCACAGGATAATAGTCCGATTGACAAACTTTTTAATAAGTATGCCAATAGAGACGGATTTACAACAGTGAATATCAGCGGTAAGTTGCTGAGTTTTGCAAGTAAATTCGATGAATCAAAAAGCGATGAAACTGCAATGCTCGAAAAGCTATCGGGAATACGGATTTTATCGGTTGAAGATAAGGACTTGAATAAAGGTCTGAATTTTTACAAAGAACTGGAAGCTGATGGTTTTTTTAAAAACCACAATTACGAAGTTTTAATGGAAGTGACCGACAAAAATTCGGTGGTCCGGTTTTATGGTCGGAGTGGTGAAAAAGGAAAACTGTCGGAATTGTTGCTTGTAGTTGGCGGTGACGATAATACACTAATCAGTATTCGCGGTGTAATCGATCCGGATGATATTGGTAAAATTACGGGTTCGCTCGATTTGGATGTAAAGACTAAATAGGAAATTGTCATTAGGAAAAAGGAAAACAATCGATCATCCCGATGCAATTTTGCTTCGGGATTTTTTTTGATTTACTCCAACCTAACATTCCTCTATCAAATCATCCAATTTCACTTCCTGAAAAATGTTATTACTTTTACCGCCCATGGCTCAGGAAAAGGAACATATTCTTTTTAGCGAAATCAAGAATGGTAACGAGGCCTCTTTTAATAAGGCTTTTGATTTATACTATGCACGCCTGTGTTTTTTTGCTGATAAAATTCTCTGTGATTTTGATTTATCCCGATCTGTCGCACAACAAGTGTTTGTTGATTTATGGATCAAACGTGATAAACTGATGATCACTTCACTTCAATCCTACCTTTATCATTCAGTTCATAATTCAGCGTTGGATGTGCTGAAACGCCGTAAAGTGGAATCTCGTTATCTGGCTTCACTTGAACCTACTGAAGCAAGTGAAATGAATGATTTAATTGAGGAAGCTGAATTTGCCGACCGCATCAACCGGGCCATCCGGAACCTTCCGGAGAAATGCCGCGAAATATTTATACTCTGCCGATTCGAGGAACTAAAATATGCTGAAATTGCAGATCGGCTCAATATTTCAGTAAAAACTGTCGAGATGCAGATCAGCATTGCGCTTAAAAAACTGCGCAAGGAATTATCTGATTATCAAATGATACAATTGCTGACTATCATTTTTCCAAAAAAATCATCTTCGCCTTACAGGGTAATTTAAAAGCAAATCGTCAAAGGGGTAAATAAACGAATTCCCAACTGACGAATGCAAAACGAACCCAATTATAACGACATTTTAATTGCCAACTATTTGAGTGGCGAAGCTACCCAAACTGAAAAAGACGACTTAAACAGGTGGATTGGCGAATCGCCTGCCAACAAACGAATTTTTAAAGAAACTCAACGGATTTGGCAAGAGAGTCATACCTATTTTTCTTCCTCCAATATTGGCTCCGATCGCCAAAAAATCAACGACCAAATTACTCAACAGCTTTCAATTCCGGCTAAAAACCGAACGCTAAATACCTGGTTGTATCGGGTTGCTGCCGTTTTGGCATTGCCGATCATGTTGGGTATTGGCTGGTATCTGGGTTCATCGAAGATGAACAATGAAACTCAGATGTGCGAAGTAACAGCGCCCAAAGGACAGATATCGAAGTGTGTACTGGCCGATGGTACTGAGGTTTGGCTGAATGCAGGAACTACTTTAAAGTATGACCCAACTTTGAAAGGGTCAATACGAGAAGTTAATCTCGATGGGGAGGCCTATTTCAAAGTGACAAAAAACAGGCACAAACCATTTGCAGTAAATACAAAGTATGCACAGGTAAAAGTTCTTGGTACCATTTTCAACCTAAAAGCTTATTCCGGAGAAGACAAAATAGAGACTACGCTGGAAGAAGGAAGCGTTGAATTTAGCCTGAATGGAAGCTCTGCAAAACCAGTTGAAATGAAGCCAGGAGAACAGGTTGTTTACAACATTTCAGAAAAGAAGATTACTCTGGACAAGGTTGAAACCTATTTGCATACAGCATGGAAGGACGGGAAATTTGTGTTTAAAGATGCTGATTTGAAGACAATTATCCAGGAATTGGAAAAACTGTATGACGTTCACATTCATCTGGAAAATGATTCGCTCTTAAAGTTGCATTTCAGGGGAATGTTTGAATACGAACAAAATATATTCAGCGCACTCGAATCACTCGAACGGACAACTAATATGAAATACCGGATGGACGGACGCGATATTTGGTTACAATAGAGTTCCAGGTTTCAAGTTTTGCTTTGTTCTTGATTTGTGCGGCTTAAGTTTTAACCCTGAAAGGGTTGAATATCAATAACCCGGGGTAAGAGAGGAACGAACGCAACCCCGGGACGGGATGAAGATATTAAATCCGTCCGCGAAATAATGATCATCAAAGAGATTGACATATTTCGGACGGAACAGGATGAGCTTAAATGAGATATATTACTAACTAAATATTAACCTAAAAATGGAAAAACTATGATGAAATAACTGCTTTGACTTTTATTTCTGCGGTTCCGAACTCCCGGAATAAAAAACAGGAACAGCTGCGAACTGTCCCTGTTTAAAAAACGCAGAAATGCGAAAAAACGAAAATCATTTTTTTAATTAAAAACAACCAAATTTATGAAAATTATTCGGCAATCGAATGAAAGCTCCTTGCCTTCGTTCAAAAAAATCTGGTTAATTATGAAGCTCAACTTTTTTTTAATTCTTCTGACGGTTTTACAGGTTTCGGCCAGTGTTTCGGCTCAAAATACCCGTTTAGATCTGAAAATGAAGGATGCCACTATTTCACAGGTTTTTGATGAAATTGAACGGCAATCAGAAGTTTATTTTTTCTACAATAAAAGTCAGATTGATGAGAACAAAACCGTCAGTGTTGATTTCCGAAACAAAACCATCGATGATATTCTGAAAAGTATGTTCTCAGATTTGTCGCTCACTTACGAATTTGTTGGCAAAAATGTCATTGTTAAAGCTTCTGAAAATCAGGGTAGTGGTATCATGCAACAAACAATTAAAGTGAAAGGATCGGTTAAAAATGCCGCCGGTGAATCTTTGCCTGGTGTAACTGTTTTGGTAAAAGGAACCAACAATGGTATCATTACCGATTTTGACGGTAAATATGAATTGTCCAATGTCCCCGATGATGGCACACTTGTTTTTTCGTTCGTTGGAATGAAAAAAATCGATATTGAAGTGGCTGGTAAAAGCACTGTTGATGTTGTCATGGAAGAGGAAACCATTGGCCTTGACGAAGTTGTGGCCATTGGATATGGTACTGTAAAAAAGAGCGACCTTACCGGCGCGGTTGGGTCAATAAAGGGTGAATCTATCGCTGATCGCCAAACCACACAGTTATCGCAAGCACTTCAGGGAGCAGTATCTGGCGTAATGGTTACCCGCAGCAATAATGCGCCGGGAGCAACAGCAAATATTCGCATCCGAGGGGTGACTACCATTGGCGATAGCAGTCCGTTGATTATTGTTGATGGTGTGCCTGTTGATAACATGAACGACATCAACCCGAACGACGTGCAGGATATGTCGGTATTGAAAGACGCTGCATCTGCCTCCATTTATGGATCACGGGCCGCTTCAGGGGTTATTTTAATTACCACCAAACGCGCAAAAAGCGGTGAAGTGGCACTCAATTATAACGTTGAGTATGGTTTTGAGAAACCAACAGGACTGCCCGAATATGTTGATGTAAAGCGCTATATGCAAATGGCCAACGAATTACGCTGGAACGATAACAACAACAATGCAAACGAATATCCACTCTATCCGAAGGATATGATCGACAATTATACCGCATTAAATGCTGAGAATCCGAATAAATATCCGAATACCGATTGGGTCGGATTAATGCTGAACAGCAGTGCACCTCGTCAAAGCCATGTTTTGAGTTTAACTGCCGGAACAAAAGCAATCCGGACCAAGGTCTCGTTGGCTTATGACAAAACTGATGCTTTGTACGATGCTAGCTCTTACGAACGTATAACTGCCCGGTTCAATAACGATGTGACGATTACGAAGAATCTGTCGGCCAGTATTGACTTTTCATTTAAACGGTCAATTTCGCTTCAGCCAAGCATGGATCCTATTTATGTGACATTTATTTCGGCGCCTGTTTATGCTGCAACCTGGGCTGATGGACGCATTGCTGAAGGTAAAACAGGTGCCAATATTTATGCTCAGCTTAAAGATGGTGGTAATGTTGATAACCGCTACAACCAGGTTGGTGGCAAAATGTCGCTCGATTTTACACCGTTCAAAGGATTTAAACTCTCGGCTGTTTTATCTCCAACCTTGGGTTTCGATAAGGGTAAAAACTTCCAGAAGAAAGTATCCTATTATTCAGCCGACGATCCAACCGTTTTTAACGGAACAACGCAATGGGGAGCTACTACTAAATTAACAGAAAGCCGGGCCGATTATTCGCGCGTTACATCGCAGTTGATTGGTAATTACATTAAAGATTTTGGCGCACATAGCCTGAATTTAATGGCCGGTTACGAAAACTATTATGCTTTTAATGAAAGTATGGGCGCCTCGCGCGATAAATACGAATTAACCACTTTCCCGTATTTGAACCTTGGGCCGCTTGAATTTCGCGATAATAGCGGAAGCTCATACGAAAATGCTTACAGATCGTACTTTGGACGTGCGATGTATAATTATAAAAACAAATATTTTTTGCAGGGAAACATCCGTTACGATGGTTCATCACGGTTTCACGAAGATTACCGCTGGGGCTCATTCCCTTCCTTCTCTGCAGGCTGGGTTCTTTCAGAAGAATCTTTCATGAAAAATATTCCTGCTCTGTCGTTTCTGAAATTGCGTGGTTCATGGGGAACGTTGGGTAATGAAAGAATTGGAAACTATCCATACCAGGCAACCATTGCTTTTACCAATGCTTTATTTTTTCAGGGAAGCAATGTAGCGGCAGCTCAAACAGCAGCTCAAACTAAGTATGTGATTCAGGATATTTCATGGGAAACTACAGAGTCAATCGACTTTGGAGTTGATGCCAATTTCCTGAATAACCGGTTGAGATTTACAGGCGACTATTATTAAAAAACAACCAAAGATATGTTGCTTGCCCTTGAGATTCCGGATTATATCGGCTTTGATAATCCTGACCAAAACACTGGTAAAATGAATACAAAAGGATGGGAGACTGAAATTGGATGGAATGACAAAATTGGGGAGCTGGGTTATTCAGTTTCAGCAAATATTTCTGATTTTAAATCAGTGATGGGCGATCTGGGCGGAACCGAATTTTTGGGCGACCAAATTAAAAAGAAGGGCAGCGAATTCAATGAGTGGTATGGCTATGTGTCTGACGGACTGTTTCAGACCGATGCAGACCTGGCCGCATCTCCGAAATTTAATACTGCAGTGAAAGTTGGTGATGTAAAATACCTGGATATTAGTGGACCAAATGGAGTTCCTGATGGTAAAATTTCTCCTGAATACGATCGTAAATTATTGGGAGGTTCCTTGCCACGTTACATGTATGGCGCCAACATTAAACTGGATTACAGAAACTTCGATTTCTCAATGATTCTACAGGGTGTTGGTAAGGTTACCACACGATTGGAAGGCTTAATGATACAACCATTGATGGAGAACTGGGGATCGGTACCAAAAATATTGGATGGTACAAGCTGGAGCAAATACAACACCGAGGCGCAGAATCTGGCAGCCAAATACCCACGGCTTACCCAAAATAACCGCGGAAGCAACTATCTCATGTCAGATTATTGGTTGTTTGATGGTGCATATCTTCGTTTGAAGAACATTACTTTTGGATACAATTTGCCACAAGTTTGGGCTCAGAAAGTAAGTCTTCAGAAAGTAAGGGTATATGCCAGTGCATCGGATATCCTGACTTTCAACAAATATCCAAAAGGGTGGGACCCTGAAGTTTCTTCAAGCGGATACCCGATTACTGCTTCTTATGTTTTTGGTTTATCAGTCACATTTTAAAACTACGGTATCATGAAAAATAAAATATTACAACTGCTGTTTCTTACCGGATTTATCTTCTTTTCATCATGTACTGATTTAAATTTAAATCCATTGTCTGAAGGTTCAAGTGAAACCTGGTATTCCAACGAAAGCGAAGTTACCATGGCTTTGAACGATTTATACCGTGAGGTTTTTTGGCCAAGAGATGCTGACGACTGGAGTGATGATTGGACTCAACGAGATCAGACAACTGCCATAACCAACGGTACACTGAATGGCGAGGATGGAACGATAAACACTTGGTGGACTAATTCATATAAATGTATTGCACGGGCCAATACCATCTTACTCAATCTTGAAAAGTCAAAAGATAAATTTCCACAGGCTATTCTTGACAAATATGCCGGTGAGGCGCGTTTTGTAAGAGCTGCCCAATATGCCTTATTGATTTCGCATTATGGCGATGTGGTTTATTTTACTGGTGTTCTGAATCTGGAAGAGTCGTTTACTTTAGCAAAAACAGATCAGAAAACCATATTGAAAGCCATTTACGATGACTATGATTTTGCGGCTTCAAAATTACCAACCACCTATGGAAGTACCCAGAATTTACATGCAACAAAGGGTGCAGTATTGGCTATGAAGGCCCGTATCGCGCTTTTCTATAAAGATTTCGCCATTGCTCGCGATGCAGCCAAAGCTTGTATGGATTTGAATGCATATGATTTGTTTGCTGATTATTCAACCTTGTTCCTTTCTAAAACAAAAAACCCCAAGGAATTGGTTTTTGGACTTCCTCGTTCTGCGGTACTATTGGTAACAATTGGCGACACAAAAAACTGGATTTCACGTTTATCAGGAGGCTGGGGTGCTGCTGTTGCTCCGTCATGGGAGTTGTTGTGCTCTTACCTGTGTACCGATGGTTTACCGATTGACGAATCACCGCTTTTCAATCCACGTCTGCCATTCAAAAACCGTGACCCACGTTGTACTGCAACCATTGTGGAGTTTCAGACTCCCTGGTTAGGTTTCATGTACCAGCCACATCCCGATTCATTGAAAGTGACCAACTTTAAGACAGGAGTTAAGGTAACAAACAACGACACCCGTTCGAATGCTGCATTTGCCTCATTCACTGCCTTAATGTGGAAGAAAGGTATCGATGAAGATTGGACCGATGATTACAAAGCTGAAAATGAAATTTTTCTGATGCGCTATGCCGATGTGTTGTTAATGTATGCTGAGGCAAAAATTGAACTGAATGAAATTGATCAGGCAATGCTCGATGCAACAATTAACAGAGTTCGCGCCCGTGCTTACAAGGTGGCAGTTACCGATAAAACCAAATATCCGGCTGTTGAAGGTACCGATCAGACCAAACTGCGCAAAGCTCTTCGTATTGAACGACGCATGGAATTTGCTTTCGAAAATCGTCGCTACGAGGATATTATTCGCTGGAAATTGGCTGAAAAAGTACTGAACCGGAATATCTATGGCATGTTGGACGTTGCCGATTTGCGTCTCAAAGTAATTAAACCTGGCTTGTGGTTTTTCCCGCAAACTCCTGAAATTGATGACGATGGCGCTGCAATCTTTGAACCTATCTACAATGCTGGCTTAATCAAACGTCTGGCAATACGCAATTATCCGGTGAAACAGTATGTTTGGCCAATTCCATCCAAGGAAATTCTGATCAATTCAAACCTGAAACAAAATTCAGGATACTAAAAGTTTATTCTCTATTCACGGGGTGACTTTAAGTCACCCCGTGAATCCCAAAATGTATTATACCAACCGAACCCACTAACCATGAATTTCCAGAAAAGGGTGGCTTCAGGTCACCCTTTTTAATAACTAATGCGAATCAAGAGTTGGATTTTGAAACCTGAAGGGTTGAAATGATTATAGAAAAGGACGAAATAAGTACGCTAAAACCACGAAGTGGTGATATAATCCTGTCATGCCTTCGGCATTTGTACCTTTTCCCATCTTATTTGCTATAATCCTATCATGCCTTCGGCATTATCATCCAATATTTATTTCAAGTCTTGATTGGAGCAATCAACTAATTATTATGACTATGAAGAATCCAAATCGATTAAGAAAACTCAATTTAGTTGTTGTCCTTGCGACACTGATTTTTGCAGCTTGTGCCGTTCAGGAAAAAAAGCAACAAACCGCAGCTTCATTTAGCGGAATTTACCCTCAGCTGGCCTACTACAACAATGAAGGCGAATGCGGAACCGGAGCTGTTGTTCCGTGGGCAGATCGCCTGTGGATTATAACCTACGGACCGCATCTTCCGTTGGGCTCATCCGATAAACTATACGAAATTACTCCTGATCTACAGAAAATTGTTCGTCCTGAAAGTATTGGCGGAACACCCGCCAACCGCATGATTCATAAAGAAAGTAATCAACTTTTTATCGGTCCGTATGCCATCGATGCAACGGGAAATGTGAAAGCGATTCAATACTCGGCTATGCAGGGCCGCCATACCGGAAATGCCCGTCATTTAACCGATCCAGCCGGAAAAATTTATTACGGAACGATGGAGGAAGGTTTTTACGAAGTGGATGTCAAAACCCTTCAGCCAAACCAACTTTATAAGGATGGTAATAATGCAAAGGGTGGGATTATCACCCACAATGATACTGATGTGAATCCTGTAAGTGCGACATTACCCGGAGCTCATGGCAAAGGTCTGTATTCAGGACAAGGTGTAATGGTGTATTCAAACAATGGTGAAGCCAATCCTTTGGCACTGACAAAATTTGATATTGAAGCTGGTGCTTTGTCGGAATGGAACGGCAAAGACTGGAAAGTGATTCGCCGCAATCAGTTTGTGGAAGTGACCGGTCCGGGCGGAATTTACGGCAATGCCAATCCGGCAACCGACCCGGTTTGGGCAACCGGTTGGGACCACAAATCAGTCCTTTTAGGTGTACGAAATCCTGAAACCGGTTGGAGTTTCTACCGTTTACCAAAAGCCAGTCACAGTTACGACGGCGCGCATGGCTGGAACACCGAATGGCCGCGCATTCGCGACATTGGTACTCCCGAAAAATCAGACTATCTGATGACCATGCACGGTATGTTCTGGCGTTTCCCCGGAACATTTTCTTCCGAAAATTCGGCGGGTATTCATCCGCGTTCGGCCTACCTGAAAGTAATTGGAGATTTCACTAGATGGAACGACCAGCTCGTTTTCGGCTGCGACGATTCGGCACAAAAAGAATTCCTGAATAAGCGCAAAGTAAAAGGCAACATCGAAGGACCAGGGCAATCCAATTCGAATCTGTGGTTTACTTCTCCTGAAAAACCAGACCAATTAGGCCCGAATACTGCCGAAGGCGCCGTTTGGATTTCAGAAGAAATTAAAGCCGGTGCAGTTTCAGAACCATTCCTGTTTGCCGGTTGGGATATTCGCTCGGTCTGGATTAAAAACGAAGGAAAGCAAGCAGTTAATTTTAAGTTTGAAGTTGACGAAAACGGAAATAATAGCTGGAAGACTTTGAAATCAGTTTCTGTTAAAGCAGGCGAATCGGCCAATGTACCTTTCGAAACTAATGAAAAAGGCGAATGGATCCGCGTAAAAGCTGATCAGGCAAGCAAAGCAACCGTACATTTCTCGTATGCGCAAAAAGACAATCGTTCTACTGCTTCTGATGCAATGTTTGCTGGTTTGTCAAATGTTTCTGAAACCGAAACCAATGCAGGATTACTCTGGGGTCTGGGCAAAAACCGACGCAAATTGGGCATTCTGGCCGGAACCGTTTCAGACAATTCTTTTACAGAAAGTGGCTACTACGAACTTGATTCACTGATGAACCTCGTGAAAAAAGAAGATACTGAAACAGCTTCATTCATCCGTGAAAAATTTGCTGTTCCGCAACAGGTGATCACCATTGATGAAACTTCGGTGCTGGTTATAGACGATCTGGGTCGCCGATGGAGATTGCCCAAAGGAAATGCAAAATACACCGATTTGACGAACAACTCAGTTTTACGCATTTGCCGCGAAGTGGCTACAGAACGCGATTTACTGAATTGTTCAGGTACTTTCTATGAACTTCCTGCTGAAAATGCCGATGGTTTTGCTAAGATTCGCCCCATTGCCTCGCACAATTTCCGTATTCACGATTACGCCTCGTACCGTGGAATGCTGATCATGACTGGCATTGATACAAAAGCAGCTAAAGGTAATTCGCATGTGGTTGTTTCGGAAGATGGAAAAGCCGCCGTTTGGGCTGGTGCAATCGACGATTTATGGCAAATGGGAAAGCCCGTTGGAGAAGGTGGCCCCTGGAAGAATTCAGCGGTTAAAGCAGGTGTAGCTTCCGATCCTTACCTGATCGGATTCTACGACAAACGCAGCTTAAAGCTTTCGCACGATTCGAAAGAAACAGTTACCTTCAAAATTGAAGTTGAACCCATTGGTCATGGGCCGTGGATGACTTATCAAACGGTATCGGTAAAATCGGGAGAAACTTTTGAATACAGTTTCCCAGAATCATTCCAGTCGCGCTGGATCAGGTTTGTCGCGAATCAGGATTGCCACGCAACTGCCTGGTTGAAATACGAATAATTTTAATTTTCAAATATTAAGTAATGAGAACAATTAGATGTCGTATTTTAAAAACTACTCACCCCACGTCCGCGAGCGGAGGTCCCCCCTCTCTTCTCGAAGAGAGGGGCAAAGCATCGTAGATGCGACGGGGTGAGTTTGTAAAAGACGATAAAACAAAATGCGACATTATTTCATTCCTAATTAATAGGTAATTTGATCTGTTTTAAAAATAAAATCCGGTAAACTATGAAGAAAATAATATTTGGCGCTTTGTTATTTCTGGCAGGAATGGCTGGTGTAACAGCACAATCCATATTGATCGAAGCCGAAAGTTTTGCCAGTAAAGGTGGCTGGGTGGTCGATCCACAATTTGTTGAACAAATGGGATCGCCTTACCTTTTGGCGCACGGAATGGGAAAGCCGGTAAAAGATGCCGAAACGAATATTTCGATTAAGATAGCCGGAAAGTATCACGTTTGGGCTCGTACCAAAAACTGGGCTCCAGGAAACTGGGAAGCTCCCGGCCGCTTTTATGTAGCTGTTGACGGAAAGCAACTGGTGAATCAGTTAGGAAAAAAGGCCGGATGGAACTGGGAATATGCCGGGAACATTGAACTTTCAAAAGGCGAAAAAAAGCTTTCGCTTAAGGATTTGACCGGTTTCGAAGGTCGTTGCGATGTCATTTACATGATCATGTCGGAAAGTGAAAAACTGCCAACTGAAAAAGAAGCGCTGAAAAAGTGGCGTTCTGCACAATCTGGAGTAGCAGATGTTCCTCAGAAGCTTGTGAAATATGATTTGGTGGTGGTTGGCGGTGGAATTGCCGGTTGTGCTGCTTCCATTGCTGCTGCTGAGCAAGGCCTGAAAGTTGCGCTTGTGCACGACCGTCCTGTTTTGGGGGGAAATGCCAGCAGTGAAATACGGGTTCACACGCTCGGTATTTATGGAAAGTTTGAGCGTATCCTGAAAATGATCGATACCGAACATTATCCAAATGGTTCAGCCGATGCTTTAAAAGAAGATCAAAAGCGCATGGCAAACATGGGAAAATACAAGAATATCGATATGTTTCTCAATTTCAGGGCGTATGGAGCCAACGCAATTGATGGGAAAATTACCTCGGTTGATGCACGGCAAACCTCAAACGGAGAGTCTGTTCGTTTTGAAGCGCCATTGTTTGTCGATTGCACCGGCGACGGCTGGATTGGCTATTGGGCTGGCGCCGAATATAACTACGGAAGGGAAGCTTCGTCAAAATACAACGAAAGCTGGGATGCACACGGATTATTGTGGAGTCCGGAAACAGCAGACAACTTTGTAATGGGTTCTTCGGTTTTGTGGGGATCAGAAAACGCCGGGAAACGTGTCGAATTTCCGGAAGTACCCTGGGCAATGGATGTAGCGAAAAAATACGCCGAAAAGAATGGAGAATGGCAATGGGAGTTTTCACAAAATGATATCAGTCAGATTGATGATGCAGAAACCATTCGCGACCATATGTTTCAGGCAATCTACGGATCGTTTTACAATTACAAACACCCCACAGCCCCGAAACCAAATGCAGATCAGGCAGTATTAGGAGAATTTGATAATAAAAAGCAGCAACAGAAAGCCGACAGCCTTCAGTTAAAATGGGTTTCCTATCTTTTGGGCAAACGCGAGTCGCGTCGTTTGGTTGGTGATTATATCTACACCTTTAACGATGAACGCAACAGCACCCAGTTTGAAGATGCGGTAGTGTTCGAAAAACGCGAAGTCGATGTGCATTATCAGGTTAATTTGCTCGACTCGGACAAACCTAATTTTTTGTCTGAAGCGATGTTCTACAAAACCAATCAGTACAACATTCCATACCGGTGTTTCTATTCTAAAAATATAAGTAACCTTTTTATGGCCGGACGCGATTTTAGCTGTTCGCATGTTGGCCTCGGCGGCCCACGTGTGATGCGGACAACCGGTCAGATGGGCGCTGCCGTTGGAATTGCCGCTTCCGTTTGTAAAAAATACAAAACTGGTCCGCGCGACGTTTACCAATCACACTTGAAGGAATACCTCGATTTGATTGAATCACAGAAATAAAACTGATGCATATATTTAGCTTAGGTATTATCATTTTAAGTTTTTCAGTGCATTCGTTTAGGGCGACTGCAAATTCTCAGGATAGCTTAAACACTTGTCGCAAGGCATTTATGTTTAAGCCCGATGAATTTGCAGTTGCTAATTCAATCAAAATCTGTAGTAATGCCGCTCAGGTTCCGTTTGGTTATGAAACTGATTTGAATATGGCTGTTTGCGATGATAAATTATGTGCCAATGTTCACCTGAAAATATGCTGGGATTTGGCCGGTAATTATGTGCGCTTTGACACAATCACTGGCAAACCTCTGACGAAATTCGACCATAAACGGTTTAGAGATGCCGACTATAAAAAACTGGATCAGATTTTAAAAGACCGGAATAGTATGCTTCGGGTTTTGGAAAAGAGTGATCTCGTGGATAAAAGTATCAAGCTGAAAGCAACCTCGGTTGACGCAGTAAGCGGAGCAACTCCGGCAACGATAAAAAATGCCGTTGTTGAAGGGGCGGTGTATTCGTCACATACCTTGTGGCATTTCATTAATAGCCAGATAAAAGATAGCATTCGCGCTTTCACACTCCGGAAATATTCAGAACAAATGGGCTCACAGATGTTGAACTCCACCAATTTTGAAACTCAATTGTTCGCTTTAAAGCAAATTTCGCTGGAACAATACGAAAGTCATTTTGAAATGCTTTTTCAGGTCATCCGTAAAAGTAGCCCTTTGATCCGTGCATACATCATGAACAAGGCGCCTTTGCCATTTCATGATCAGGAGAAAAACCAGAAACTTGCTTTGCTGTTTCCTGATCTTGACGGATACGCCAAAAGTGCATTTATTGATCGGATAACTGCTGAAAAGCAAGTGGCAGTGGTCTTTATCCCGCTAATGTTACCACAGTTCCAGTCACTGGATCAAAGGCAACAGGATAAATTTATAATCCAGGTTCAGAAATTTGAAATTTCAGGAATGGAAGAATTAATAAAGAATTACGCCGGAAGAAATAAACAATAGTCTGGTAATTCAAGAAAAACGGATAAAAATTGAAATTGTATTGTTATTTTAGAAAGCTGGTTATAGAATAATTACATTAAAGAATAAGTTAGCATTATGAATGCAATGCCCTTTGTTATTGGTGCTTTGGCGGTTTTAGCATTAGCCTACCGGTTCTATTACAGTTTTATTTGTGCAAAGGTTTTAACGCTGAATGACAATACCGAAGCTCCGTCAATCCGGTTATTCGATAAACACAATTATTACCCGATGGCCAAATGGGTCGTGTTCGGGCATCATTTTGCCGCCATTGCCGGAGCGGGGCCGTTGGTTGGTCCGGTGTTGGCTGCCCAGTTCGGTTTTATGCCTGGATTTATCTGGATGTTGGTTGGGGCAGTAATGGCAGGTGCAGTTCATGATGTGGTTATACTCACTGCTTCAGTGCGGCACGACGGAAAATCGCTTGCAGAAATCGCTAAAGCCGAGATTAGCTCGTTTAGCGGAATCATCACATCGATTGCTGTATTGATTATTTTAGTCATTGCCTTAGCTGGTCTAGGAGTTGTTGTCGTCAATGCCCTTGCCGAAAGTTCCTGGGGAACATTTACGATTGCAGCCACCATCCCGATTGCCATTTTTATGGGGTTGTGGATGTTTAAATTCAGGAAAGGAAAAACGGTTGAAGGAACTATTATTGGAGTAATATTACTTTCGCTGGCTGTTATTTATGGGAAATATATTCCCGGTTCACCATTCGAATCTTGGTTTACCTTCGACAGAAAAACGCTCACCATTTTGTTGGCAGCTTATGGATTTTTCGCCTCGGTTTTGCCCGTCTGGCTGTTGCTTTCGCCACGCGATTACTTAAGTTCAATCATGAAATTAGGCGTTATTGCGATGTTAGCCATTGGAGTTATTGCAGTTGCCCCAACGATCCAAATGCCTTCATTTACTCCTTTTATACATGGTGGAGGACCAATCATTCCCGGAACACTTTTCCCATATCTTTTCATTACCATTGCCTGCGGCGCCATTTCAGGATTTCATGCGCTGGTTAGTTCGGGTACCACACCCAAAATGATAATGAAGGAATCGCACATCAAACCGATTGCGGTTGGTTCTATGTTGGCTGAATCGATGGTTAGCATTTTGGCTTTAATCGCAGCAACCAGTCTTTTCCCATTGGACTATTTCCAGATTAATGTTTCTCCTGAAAAGTTCGCTCAAATTTTACCACAACTTCAGGCTTTGGGTTTTACACAAACGAATTTACTTGAACTGTCGCGAGAAGTTGGTGAGAATATAGCTGGCCGACCCGGCGGAGCAGTTTCGCTGGCGGTCGGTATGGCTCAGATATTTTCAGCCATCCCCGGACTTGCCGGATTAATGTCGTACTGGTACCACTTTGCCATCATGTTCGAAGCGTTATTTATTCTTACTACGGTGGATGCAGGAACCCGTATTGCACGTTTCATTACGCAGGAATCGCTGGGAAAAATTTATGCTCCTTTTGCTAAAACCAACTGGATTCCCGGAAACCTGATTACCAGTTTCCTGGTAGTTTTTGCCTGGGGATATTTTATTTATACCGGAAGTGTTTCAACCATCTGGCCCATGTTTGGAGTCGCTAACCAGTTACTGGCAACGCTTGCCCTGGCAGTCGGTACATCATTCCTGATCAACCACGGAAAACGCAAGTACATTTGGGTTACGCTGGGGCCCATGATCTTTGTCGGGATAACAACCATAACCGGCGGGGTAATGAATATGCTCAATATTTACATTCCGCAGATACTTGCCGAAAAAACCCGTGTTCAGGGATCAATCAATACACTATTAACCAGTATAATCCTGGTATGCGTGGTACTCATCATCAGTGAAGCATCCCATAAATGGATTAAAGGAAGAAAGAGTAATTAAGATAGAAACCTGACTTTAAATAGCCTGATCGTTCACGTGAGAACAGCATCATCTGTGATTTTTATGATACCCCTATGTCCATCCCAGTCGCTCAAATAAACATATAGATCCATTTCCGGTTGTTTTTCTACCTGTGTCATAATCGAAAATATTAAATGGGTTAAAACTAGTGAAGCTAATTTTTTATAATTATAGCTTCTTGAAAAGTTAAAGCATTGATATAAGAATGTTTTATAAATTTACCCACTATTAAAAGCGTACTATTTACACTTATTTATCTGGAAATTTGATTTAGTCAGCTTCAAGCATGCGCACCATTCACGGGATATATGAAAAGGATTTGATTGTCCGCCTCAAGGAAGGAGATCAAACAGCTTTTGAGTTGCTGTTTCATTTTTACTATCCGGGATTGGTTGTGTATTCTACCCAATTTACTACTGACAGGATGGAAGCTGAAGAAATTGTTCAGGACTTTTTCGTCAGGTTCTGGCAGAGGCATCAGCAAATATTGCTTACCGATTCACTAAAAAGCTATTTGTTTTTATCTGTTAAAAACGGCTGCCTGAATTACTTAAAGCATAAAAAGGTTGAAGAGAAATACATTAGACAGATGGCCGAACTCTCCAATCAACATTTAGCTTATGATCCCGATTTGTACATTGCTTCAGAACTTCAGGAGAAAGTGAAAAATGTGATTGATTTGCTGCCGGAGAAATGTCGCGAAATTTTTATCATGAGCCGGATACAGGGCCTGAAAAATGACGAGATTGCCACAAACTACGCAAAAATACGCCGATAATATTTCTGATGCCATGGCGCGTGATGTTGTCCGCTGGCCTATTGACAAGAATTATAAAACTGAGACGCCGCACATGAAACAATGGTTGACCAATCGGGTGGACTATTTATCGACCATTATTGCAAATTACCTGGCAGGAACGAAATAAGTAAAATGAATCAATAGTTGAATTTTTAAACCCAAAGGGTTGTTATGATTGTAGAAAATATTGAGAAATGTAGTTATAAACCACGAAGTGGTGGCATTATCCTGTCATGCCTTCGGCATTTTGATTTAATTATTTTTCAACTCTTGATTCGCATAAGTAAAATATGAATAGATTCAGACGATTGACTTTTGGAATGATCCTTTGCGGATTGTTTCATTCTGGCATTGCTCAGGAAAAGCAAAATACAGCTGACAATGGAAATCCGTTGCTGCCCGGTTATTTTGCCGATCCGACTATCCGGAAATTCGGCGATACCTGGTACATTTATGCAACAGCCGATGGCATTAAACTGGCCTCAGGCGAACCTACGGTTTGGATTAGCAAAGACTTTGTAAACTGGTTTAACTACGAACTTGAATTGCAGGTACCCAAAGGCCTTACCAATTGCTGGGCTCCCGATGTTTTTCAGGCTCCCGATGGGAAATACTACTATTTTATGGGCAACTGCCAGTTTGGATGCAATATTTATGGCTATGTTTCGGACTCGCCAATGGGGCCTTTTTTGCCTATCAACCATGGGAATGCGGTTATTCCGGCAGGAACTTCGCGAAAAGATTTTCCGGCGCTCGATGCCCAGTTTTTGCTTGATGATGATAGTTCAGTGTATGCCTACTTCGGAACCTGGTGTACCTCGTTTGGCGGAATGGGTTATGTGAAAATTGACCCGAAGGATATGCACACGATCCTGAAAACCGGATTTATCCCTATTGCTCAGGTACCCAAAGCATTCGAAGCGGCTTATCCGATAAAAAAGGATGGTAAGTATTTCCTGATGTATTCGGTTGGCGATTGCCGTCTGAGTTCGTATGCAGTTCATTATTCGGTAAGTGATAATCCGGAAGGGCCTTTTATTCCGGGGAAGAATAATCCGATTTTGGCAACCAGTTCAGATGGAATAGTCGATGGCCCGGGTCACCATTCCATCCTGAAAGAAGGTGATGATTACTACATTGTTTATCACCGTCACGACAACCCGCACAGCACCAACGGCGAGTTCCGTCAGGTGTGTATCGACAAGCTGGTTTTTTCGGATGATGAAACAATTGAGAAAGTGGTTCCAACACATAGCGGAGTTGCAGGATTGAAGAAAAATCAAAATGTAAATCTGGCTTATCTAGCCAAGGTATCAGCCAGTTCATATTATCATCTGGTATCGCAACCAACGCGTTACAGCCCTGCTGGGTACGACTACAAATACCTTCCTGAAAATGCAACTGACGATAACAATGGTACACTTTGGAAGGCTGCCAGTGCGGATATGCCTCAATCGCTGGTGGTTGATTTGGGCAAAAGCCTGAATGTAAAAAGGGTAATGACTGAATTTGAGTACCCAACTTATTATTACCAGTATAAAATCGAAACTTCAACCGACAGCATTCACTGGAACTTGTTCAGCGATCAGACGGACAACTGCCGCTGTGGCAGCCCGATGGTTGACAATGCCAATGCTGATGCCCGCTATGTGAAACTTACAATATCCGGAACCGAAAAATCGGGAATGCTGGCTGCCGTCTGGAACCTGAAAGTGTACGATTCGCTGTTCGAGATTCCTTCATTCAGGAACAAAGAAACATTGGCTGGACCCGGGACGCCTTCCACAAAAAGCCTTCTGGTCGATTTCAATGCGGAAAAATTAGAGAGTGGTTCAATCCGTTCATCAGTTCCGAACAAAGGAAAACTGGGTGGCGCATTCGAAAAAGAAGGAACACCAGTTATTCAGTCGATTGACGGTGTGAAAGCGATGTTGCTCGATGGAAACAGTTTTCTGAAATTATCTAAAAAAGCGCCTGCCAGTCTTGATTGGAATTCAGCATTTACCGTTTCGGCCTGGGTTTTTAATCCTGAAGTAGGAGAGGGAGAGTGTTTGCTCGTTTGGAATACCCGCGAGAACATGCTGCAATCTTCCTATTCCGCATTGATGTTCGGAACTTCTCACTTTGGAGCAGTTGCTCATGGCGATGGATTCGTCGATTTAGCCTACAAAACAGTTCCGGAGAAAGGGAAATGGCACCACATTGTTGTAACTTTCGACGGTGTTTTGGAGAATGTTTATGTGGATGGCATATTGAATACCCAGCAACCAATCAGCCTTTTTGTGGAGAAAAGTGATATCCTGATTGGTGCATCGGGTGAACCATCCGAGAATTTTACAGGCTACATTGCCCGGGCTCAGTTGTTCGACAAAGCCTTAACTCCGGATGAAGTTGTCGGGCTGATGAACGACACTCGACCAAAAAATGTCAGGACTGTACAATGACCGAAAAATAAATCTTGTAATAATTAACATGAAAACCACATAGACACATAGGTCACATAGAATTTCCTTTTTCCTTGTTTCTTTTTCCTATGTTTTCTATGTGTCTATGTGGTTAAATAACAGATTGAATACCATGAAAAAACTAATTGTCATCATCTTTTTAGCCCTGGGCATCTGCCTTCAGGCACAAGAAAAACAAAGCGTAGGATATCCGATTTCTCCGGTACCATTTACTTCGGTAAAAGTTACTGATGCCTTTTGGGGGCAACGGCTGAAAGCCAGCCGCGGGGTGACTATTCCGCTGGCATTCAGCAAATGCGAAGAAACCGGGAGGTACAAAAATTTTGTTTGTGCTGCCCATCCGAGCGACACGATCAAAGTGACCGGTTTTTCGTTCGATGATACAGATGTGTACAAGACCATTGAGGGTGCCAGCTATTCGATGCAGACTTTTCCAAATAAGAAACTGGACAAATACATCGATAGTGTGTTGACGATTGTTGCAGCGGCGCAGGAACCCGATGGTTATTTGTACACCGCCCGCACTATGAATCCGAAACATCCACACGATTGGGCCGGAACAAAACGTTGGGAAAAGGAAGAAGACCTGAGTCACGAACTGTACAATCTTGGGCACATGGTTGAAGGCGCTATCGCGCACTATCAGGCTACCGGAAAGACTACTTTTTTGAATATTGCTAAAAAATATGCAGACTGTGCTATTCGCGAAGTTGGACCAAATCCGGGCCAGGTAGTGGTGGTTCCCGGCCACCAGATTGCCGAAATGGCGTTATCGAAACTGTATGTGGTAACCGGCGAGAAGAAATACCTCGATTTTGCCAAATTTCTGCTTGACGAACGTGGAAAAACCAAATTTATACAGGAATATAGCCAGTCGCACAAACCGGTTCTGGAGCAGAACGAAGCTGTAGGTCACGCCGTCCGTGCGGCTTACATGTATTCAGGAATGGCCGATGTGGCCGCGCTTACCGGCGACAAGGGATATGTCGATGCCATCGACCGCATCTGGGGAAATATTGTCAATAAAAAACTTTACATCACTGGTGGAATCGGAGCAACCGGACATGGCGAGGCTTTTGGCGAAAATTACGAATTGCCCAATATGTCGGCCTACTGCGAAACCTGTGCCGCCATTGGCAATGTTTACCTCAATTATCGTTTGTTCCTGCTGCATGGGGAGTCGAAATATTACGATGTGCTCGAACGTACACTTCACAACGGACTGATTAGCGGTGTTTCGCTCGATGGCGGTGGCTTTTTCTACCCCAATCCGTTGGAATCGATGGGTCAGCACCAGCGCCAGCCGTGGTTCGGATGCGCCTGTTGTCCGTCGAATATTGCACGATTTATTCCTTCGGTTCCCGGATACATTTATGCCACGCATAACAGTGATGTGTATGTCAATTTATTCATGGCAAACAATTCTGAAATAAAAGTAAATGGGAAACCAATTGCATTAAAACAAGCTACCAACTATCCGTGGTCTGGTGATGTCAACCTTGAAATTACACCAAAAGGCAAGTTGGATTTCAACCTGAAAATCCGTGTTCCCGGCTGGGTGCAGGGTACAGTGGTTCCGGGCAATTTATATAGCTATTCCGACAAAAAGGCGTTGAACTATACCATCAAAGTGAACGGTCAGCCAGTCGAAAGCACTCTCGATAAAGGTTATTTCACTATTAACCGCACCTGGGTAAAAGGTGACAAAGTTGAAATTCATTTCGATATGGAGCCACGCACAGTAAAAGCGCATCCGGCAGTTGAAGCAGATCGTGGCAAGGTGGCTATTGAGCGTGGTCCGATAGTGTATTGTGCCGAATGGCCTGATAATGATTTCAGTGTACTGAGTGTTATTCTGAATAAAAAGCCTGAATTTACGGTTGAAAATAAACCTGAATTGCTTTATGGAATCAATATGATTCACACCGATGCGCAGATTTTGAGCTATGACAATCGTGGCTGGTTGGTCGCCAAAGATGTGAAACTAAACATGATTCCGTATTATGCCTGGGCGCACCGTGGGAACGGCGAAATGGCGGTTTGGTTGTCGAACGATTTAAGCTCAACCCGAGCGGTGATGCCGCCAACCGTTGCTTCCGAAAGTAAAATGGATGCTTCGCACAAGGTGAAAATACTCTCTGCTATCAACGACGGGCTGGTGCCTAAAGATGAAAATGACCGCACGATTCCCTATTACCATTGGTGGCCAAAAGAAGGAACTACCGAATGGATTTCGTACGATTTTGCTTCGGAAAAGACAGTCAACCGTTCGTCGGTTTACTGGTTCGACGATGCTCCCTGGGGAGGATGCCGTGTGCCTCAATCATGGAAAATCTATTTCAAGGACAAAAACGGCGAATGGGCACCGGTTGAGAACACAGTTCCTTACGGAGTGGAGAAAGGTTTTGGCAACGAAGTTCAGTTCAAACCCGTTACCACCAAAGCGCTGAAGATAGAAGTAAAACTTCCGGAGAAGAATGCATCGGGCATTTTTGAATGGGAAGTGGAATAATTATATTGAGACTTCTTTAGGTTGAATTAAAGTTAAACTATTTTGGTATGAAAATATATAAGCTGTTCGTCGGACTATTACTAAGTTTTTTTGCTTTAAGTACAACTACTGCAATTGCGCAAAACGGTGATCAAATTCTGGATGGAATTGGAGAAACAGGATTAATTGCACGCTATACATTGAATGGTGATGCAAAAGACTGGTCCCGTAATAATTTGCATGGCAGCATTCAGGGTACAGATTTCAAGTTCGTGAAAGATGAACTGTTTGGAAACGTACTTTCTTTAGGCGGAAATAGTGACACGTTCATCTCAATCCCGGCAGAATCGGTGTCAAGTGAAGCAACGCTTAGTATTACCGGATGGATTTACCTGCGTTCTGCAAAAAGCGGGCAGTTGTTTTTTGATTTCGGAAAAGACAGCAAGTCGCATTTCTTTGCTGTTCCGGTAGGGATGAATGACAAGGAAAAATTTCAGGCTCAAATTCAGACGAATGCAAAAAATTACATTTCAAGTTCACCGGCATTGCCCGTTTACAAATGGATTCATTTAGCTGTTGTGATTAATGTTCCGTTCAAAACGTTAAGTACGTATGTTAACGGAGCGCTTGTTAATGAGACAAAAAATGTTGATGTGGTGCTAAGTCAACTGTTCAAAAGTAAATCTGGAGAAACGAATAAACTCTTTATCGGAAAATCACTAAACTCGGATAATACTGGTTTAAATGCCAAATTGCACGATTTCCGTATCTATCGGATTGCGCTGAATGACAAACAAATTGCCCGGATTTATGGTAATGCTTTGAACGAGGGCGAATCAACTGTCAGAACAAATGAAGAATCAGAAGGTGAGCTTCAAAAGTTCCCGGCAACAACTCCACAGTTGTATAATGCTTACTTAAAGCGTGTACCCGATATCCAGGTAGAAACCGAAGTGGGTTACCTTCCGAGATTACCACGTTTAGTAAAGGGTATTTATAGCAATAATATTGAAGGTCAGGAAGTAAGAGTTATTTGGCCGGCTCCTAAGGATAATAGCCAGGTACTTACCGCCGGCACTTATACCGTAACCGGAAAGGTCGCCGGAACAAATCTGCAACCCAAAGCAATTGTTATAGTTCAGGAAGCGAAAGAGGCTACTACACCCAATCGAAAACTCGAACTTTTTAAACTTGATCAGGTTACCTTAGATGTTGATAGTCACAATCATAACACGAAGTTTATCGAAAATCGCGATAAATTTATTACCGGTTTAGCCAAAACGAACCCCGACGATTTCCTGTATATGTTTCGTAATGCCTTTGGGCAGGAACAGCCAAAGGGAGCAAAACCTCTGGGTGTATGGGATAGTCAGGAAACCAAATTGCGTGGTCATGCAACGGGACATTACCTGAGCGCTATTGCCCAGGCGTATGCGAGTACTGGTTATGATGCCTCACTTCAGGCTAATTTTGCTGCCAAGATGGAATATATGGTGAATACACTGCATCAGTTGGCCCAAATGTCGGGACAACCAAAGACTGCAGGGGGAGAATCTGTTTCAGATCCAACTGCTGTGCCAACCGGTTCAGGTAAATCAAACTACGATTCAGATCTAAGCGAAGGCGGTATCCGTAACGATTACTGGAATTGGGGTAAAGGTTTTATTAGCGCCTATCCGCCCGATCAGTTTATCATGTTGGAAAAAGGAGCGAGCTACGGAGGCGATAAAACAAAAATTTGGGCGCCCTATTATACTTTGCATAAAATCCTTGCCGGCTTGATGGATATTTATGAAGTCAGTGGCAATGAAAAGGCTTTGGAAATAGTAAAAGGCATGGGAGACTGGGTTCACGCCCGGTTGAGTAAGGTGCCAACCCCAACACTTATCAGCATGTGGAACAAATACATTGCCGGTGAGTTTGGCGGAATGAATGAAGCGATGGCAAGGTTGTCTCGTTTAACCAATGAGCCTCGTTACATGGAAGTTGCGCGTATATTTGATAACATTAAAGTATTTTATGGCGATGCTGAACATTCGCACGGATTGGCCAAAAATGTAGATCTGTTCCGCGGATTACATGCCAACCAGCACATCCCTCAGATTGTGGGGGCACTTGAAATTTACCGTGACTCGGAAGCGTCTGAATATTTTCATATCGCCGATAATTTCTGGAATATGGCAACTAACGACTATATGTACAGTATCGGAGGTGTTGCAGGAGCACGAAACCCTAATAATGCGGAGTGTTTCATCAGTCAACCTGCAACAATTTACGAGAACGGTTTTTCGGTTGGTGGCCAGAACGAAACCTGTGCTACCTACAATATGCTCAAATTAACCGGAGACCTTTTTCTCTTCGAACAGCGTGGAGAGTTGATGGACTATTACGAGCGTGGCCTGTACAATCACATTCTTGCTTCTGTTGCTGAAGACAGTCCTGCAAATACTTACCACGTACCATTGAATGCCGGTTCGGTGAAACAGTTTAGTAACGACGATATGAGTGGTTTTACCTGTTGTAACGGCACGGCTCTCGAAAGTAGTACAAAACTTCAGAACTCGATTTATTTTAAAAGTGTCGACAGCAAGGCTTTGTACGTGAATCTGTTTGTACCATCAACATTAAAATGGACAGAAAAGAATGTAACAGTAACGCAAACAACAGCTTTCCCCAAAGAAGACCATACGTTATTAACCATTAAAGGAAACGGTGAGTTTGATCTAAATCTGCGTGTGCCTCATTGGGCAACTAAAGGATTTTTTGTGAAGATTAATGGTAAGAATGAAGAAGTTAAGGCTGTGCCAGGTAGCTATCTTACGATAAGCCGTAAATGGAAAGACGGTGATAAGGTTGAGTTGCGAATGCCGTTTCATTTTTATTTGGAGCCGGTTATGGATCAGCAAAATATTGCCAGTTTGTTTTATGGACCAGTTTTGCTGGCAGCACAGGAATCAGCACCACTAAAAGAATGGCGTAAGGTAACCTTCAATGTAAAAGATATCAGTAAATCTATATCAGGTGATCCGGAGAAGTTGCAATTCAATATTGATGGAATTGTTTATAAGCCTTTCTATGAATCATACGGACGTTATTCGGTTTATCTGGATGTTACTTTGAAAGAATAAAACGAAGACCAAATAAGTTAAAAGATAAATAAATGTAGTATTTAAATTCATTGTTTTATTGACTCACCCCAAGCTCGCAGCACGTTCGACCGAGCTCACGTCGAGGTCTCGCTTTGCCCCTCTCTACGCGTAGAGAGGGGCAAAGCATCGCAGATGCGACGGGGTGAGTCAAGTGAAGTAAACAAATCAAAATACGACATTATATCATTTCACGTACTTATTTAGCCATGATCATTCCTTTTAACGACCACAGAATGGCAAGTACTTCTTTTTTTGATTCTTCGTCGATGTTATGCTTTGCTAAAACCTGCAAAACATCATCCATGGCAGCCATATATTCCGCTGCACTAATATTCATCCCGGTGTGAGAGGTCGTCATGTCTTTCCCGGTGTACTGAACTTGACCGCCACTTCCGGCACTGAAGAATTCAATCGTATGCTGTTTAATGACTGCAACACGATCAGGATGTTCCAGGTATGGAATAAACCGAACATTAATAATTGGATTGTTCAAATGTGCTTCAACTACGTCATCAACGATTTTTGTAATTCCAGGTGTACCTCCTAGTCGCTCAAATAAACTTTTCTGTGTACTTCCGTTTGTTTTCTCTGCCTGTGTCATGTTTGAAATTATTATTGGTTAAAAAAATAGAAATAGTTGAAGCTTATAATGCTTTAGCATAACAGTAAGCAGATATTTGGTTTTTATGTGGGAATTTTATTAGTACCAAAACTACAATCTTGAAAAATGAACCAAAAGTACATTTGGTTCTAATGCATGTAGTTTTGGTTCAAATATGGCTTAATCCTGTTTATTCCGGAGATAAGCAGATGGCGAAAGACTATATTTCCGGTGAAAGCATTTCGAGAAATAGGATGGATCGCTGAATCCGGATTCGAATGCGATTTCAGAAACATTGCCTGTTTCTTTGGTGAATAAGCTTAATGCTCTGTCTAACCGGTAGGACATCAGAAAATTATTTGGAGATTCACCAACCAATGCCATCATTTTTCGATACAATTGTGATTTGCTAAAGCCCAAATATTTATTGAAAACTTCAACATTCAAATCATTGTTTTTCCATTCAAGTTCAATAAAATCAAAAAGCCTGGTCAGGAAATGTTCATCGTCTGAAGCTAAAACTTCAACTTTATCGACATTAATAAATTGATTTAAGTTTTCGCTTTTATATAAATCTTTCACTTCGGTAGTCATAACAATTTCTGCCTTTGCAATGTGATGCATCCGCTTAGCTAAATTGATGGTATCTTCAAAAATTAGTTTTTTATCAGTAACCGGAACACCAGCACTTAATCCAATTTTGAGACTGAATTCATTAAGTCCGACCTCATTTAACATCATTTTATACCTGGTTTGAATCTCGAATGCACAGGTCACGGCTTCTGTTACCGATTCAAATGAAGCTATTAAATTAGTTTCAAACTGATTTGCAATTCTTCCTTTGTGCCGGTTTATTACCCCGGCCAAAAAGTTGGAATATTTAGTCTGAAAAGTATTGTAAGATTCTGATTTATAGTTTTTCAACGAATTAAATCGAATGGTTAAAGCTAAAATTGTGCGGAATGCAGGATCGTTAATTATATTCAGATGGGTGTTTTGTGCGGTTGCGGGGTCTTCAATCCGTCCAAGAAACGATTCAACGATAGTGGTGTCTACTTCAATAACCCGATGGGGAACCTGACCATGTGCATGGCTATGCATTTCTTCTATGGCACGTTCGTTGGGCGCTTCAATCAAACAAAAGGCTGTTTTTCTTTTTTCATCAAACCAATAGGTTAAGCCTCTGCAACCAAATTTATGCTGAATTTTTAAGTCTGCCTGATGCAACTGAGCTACGTTTTCTGCCGTAACTGCTTCTGATACATCATGACGATCCATGTAAATTGGCATTCTCTGCGATTTAGCTTCCTACTCGTTTGGCTTTTCGGTTACGCCCCGTTTTTTTACTGGTTTCTGGCTCCACGTTCTATAATTCAAAATTTGAACATGTTGGATAATGATAACCGAAAATTGAGTTATTTGTTCATCAAGTTTTTGACTGTCTGATGTTTATTCCTTTTGTAGCTTGAAGTAGTTTGGTTGTTTGATTTACATTTCAAGATTCAGGCTTCCATTCAAATTCTACCTGATAATCTTATGCCCGCGGATATTCAGACTTCCTTCTTTTTCGAGGGTTTTAACTGATCGGATCACGGTTTCGACACGCAGTCCAGTGAGATCTGCAATGTGCTGGCGGGTAAGGCTGACCTCGTATTTCTGGTCTGCCGGAATACCTTCTTCTTTTTTAAGGTAATCGATCAGGCTTAAAATCCGGTGTTCGGGTTTGAAACTTGAAATTTCTTTCAGCAGCATCGACTTATAAAGCAATCGGCTAGCCATCATCCGGGTGATCATTAAATGAATTTCAGGATTTTCTTTCAGGAGTTTTAAAAATTTGGCTTTAGGCAGCTTATACAAACACGTATTTTCTTCTGCCACGGTACATGCCGGATAATTGGAGTCGGTGAAAAGAGGCGGCTCTCCAAAACTTTCACCGGCTTCAAACATGCCTTGAGTAAATAGTTTTCCTTCAGCATTCAGGTTAAACATCTTCATCTTTCCTGTTTTCACCTGAAAATAATGCGCTGCACGCTCTTTTTCATGGAAAAGGAATGCTCCCTTTTCGAGTTTCAATTCCACGGCGCCATACTGAACTAAAATTGTTTCGTCAATCATTTAAAAATTCGTGTTAAATCTGTTTCTTTTCTATTTCGATGCGCTGCACCTTTTGGGTATTCCGACACATATCTAACTACAAAGATTTCGCCACGCTGTGGCTAAGAAGCAAGGTGCAGAGCACCGGAATATTTGTAGAAAGTTCAATTAACAAACGTTAAAGGTGCAGAGTACCGGAATCTCCGATCATAAAAGCTGTAACCGAAAGCTGCGATCATCAAATATAAAATTACATCAAATTAATAAATAAAGAGGTTTTAATCCTTTATATTCCTGATCATGTTCGTGAAAATTGCACATAAATAGGGTTAATGTATTGGTACGTTGATTTTTACCTAATTTTTACCTTTATGATCCTGCTCATAAAAGTAGGCAAATTACCCCAACTATCTTTATCTCCTGAAAATGAATCTCACAAAATCAAAATCAAAATTTTAAAATAACACACTATGAATATTCGGAAATTATGGATTGGGTTTATAGCGGTAATGGTTATCAGTTTTGGTGTACTTGGGTACTTCGGAATTGAAATCTACCATCAGGCGCCGCCAATACCTGACAAAGTAGTTACCAGCGACGGAACTGTCCTGTTTACAGGTCAGGATATCCGCGACGGACAAAATATCTGGCAGTCGATTGGTGGCCAGGAGTTGGGAAGTGTCTGGGGGCACGGCGCTTACCAGGCGCCCGACTGGACTGCAGACTGGTTGCACAAGGAAGCGCTTGCCATGCTTGACGTTCTGTCGATGGAAAAATATTCAAAAAATTTCAGCGAAATTGACCCCGCTGATCAGGCTTACCTGAAGATTAAACTTCAGCAGGATATCCGAATAAATACATATAGCGAATCGGCCAAAACAATTACGGTAAGTTCTACAAGAGCTTCAGCCATTCAAAACACCAGTACATTTTATTCCGGTTTATTCACCAATAATCCTGAAATGGCCACGCTTCGCGAGAACTATTCCATTCCTGAAAATTCAATCAAATCACAGGATCGGGTAGATAAAATGGCGGCCTTCTTCTGGTGGGCATCGTGGGCCTGCGTAACCGAACGGCCAAACAGCGACCTGACTTACACCCATAATTGGCCACACGAGGAACTGGTCGGAAATGTGGCTACCGGCGATCTGCACATCTGGACTGGCTTTAGCGTGATTATATTGTTGTTGGGTATTGCTTTAATGGCTTATCAGTATGCCCGCTCCCGCGACAACGAGGAACATCTTGAAATGCCAGCAACCAACCCATTGATTTCGCTGGTCTCAACTCCTTCGATGAAGGCCACCCTAAAATATTTTGTCATCGTTACTGCACTTATTCTGGTTCAGGTGATTATGGGAATTGTTACTGCCCATTTTGGCGTTGAAGGGAACTCTTTTTACGGGCTAAACCTCGATTCTATTCTGCCTTATTCGATCTCGAGGACCTGGCATGTGCAATTGGCTATTTTCTGGATAGCAACTTCATGGCTGGCCACCGGACTCTATATTGCTCCGGCTGTTTCAGGCTACGAACCAAAGTTTCAGCGGTTGGGTGTGAATGTTTTATTTGGCGCGCTGCTCGTGATTGTGATCGGTTCATTGGCCGGCCAATGGATGGGCGTGATGCAGAAACTGGGTTTGGCGGAAAACTTCTGGTTCGGACATCAGGGTTACGAGTATGTTGATCTGGGCCGTTTCTGGCAGATTTTCCTGTTCGCTGGTTTGTTTATCTGGCTGGCATTGATGGTTCGTCCGCTTATTCCAATCCTGAAAACTCCTTCGGAAAGCCGAAACCTGATCATTCTTTTTGTTGTTGCTTCGGCTGCTATCGGATCGTTTTACGGCGCCGGACTGATGTGGGGACAACAAACCAACCTGGCCATTGCCGAATACTGGCGCTGGTGGGTAGTTCACCTCTGGGTTGAAGGTTTCTTCGAAGTTTTTGCTGCGGTTGTTTCGGCCTTTATCTTCGTACAACTGGGTTTGCTGCGCATCAAAACGGCTACCACGGCGGTACTGCTCTCTACCATTATCTTTTTGGGTGGCGGTATCATCGGAACTTTTCATCACTTGTATTTCACCGGAACACCAACAGCAATACTGGCTTTAGGAGCCACCTTCAGCGCTTTGGAAGTTGTTCCGCTGGTTTTGATGGGTTTCGAAGTATGGCATAATTTTAAACTGAGCCGACACACCAATTGGCTGCTTGCTTATCGCTGGCCTATTTACGGATTGATTTCCGTAGCATTCTGGAACCTGGTTGGAGCCGGTATCTTTGGATTCCTGATTAATCCGCCTACCGCATTATATTACATGCAAGGTTTAAATACAACAGCAGTTCACGGGCACACCGCACTGTTTGGCGTGTACGGGATGCTGGGAATTTCGCTGATGTTGTTTGTTCTCCGGAACATGTGGGTGAAAAGTGTTTGGAACGATAAACCACTGTTCATCGCTTTTTGGGCCATCAACATCGGGCTTGCCCTGATGGTTTTGATTAGTGTATTGCCTGTTGGTTTGTTGCAAACAGTTGCCAGCGTAAAACATGGCATGTGGTACGCACGTTCAGCCGAATTCCTGCATCAACCTTTTATGCAAACCCTTCGCTGGCTGCGTGTCATTGGTGATACCATTTTTGCCGTTGGCGTGGTTGCTTTAGTCTATTTTGTCGCCGGACTGCTGTTTGGCTGGTCGGTGAAAAAAGAAAAATAAAAAATACCGCGTAGTGGTTGAAGTATGGTAGTATGCAAATGGATCACGAATTAAAGGCGCATCTTCAAATGTTATTTGAGAAATAGCGATCTATGCGCCGCAAATTGAAAGATGATGTTTAACCGCTACGCGGTAATTAGTGATAATTATCCGATTCTTTCTACAATACTTAAATCGCTACGCTATAGAATGAAAAACAATTTTAAAACAATATCACAATGGAAAGTTTTAGAAATAAATCAGTAGGGGAGATCGTAAAATTGGATTTCAGGGCAGCCGATATATTCAGCAGCTACGGAATTGATTTTTGCTGTGGTGGAAAAATATCTGTTGCTGAAGCCTGTGCTAATGCAAGAGCTGATGAATCACTAGTAATCAGTGCATTGGAAGTGTTGAAAAATCAACACGGTTCAGCAGTTCACGATTTTGACAGTTGGAACATTGGCTTTTTAGCCGATTACATTCAAAATACCCATCATCAGTATGTGAGCAAGGCCATTCCACAAATACTGCCACTGGCACAAAAAGTAGCCGATGTGCATGGTGAGAATCATCCTGAAGTCGTCATGATTAATGAATTGTTTAATGATCTGGCTGACGAATTGCTTTCGCACATGCAGAAAGAGGAACAAATTCTGTTCCCGTACATCAAAAAACTGGTAGTAGATGAATCTGCCGGAAAATGCAGTGATCCTTCTTGTTTTGGAACCGTGATGGGCCCTATTTCAGTAATGGAGCAGGAACATGAAAATGCAGGGGTGATTCTGAAACAACTTTATCATTTGAGCGATGGGTACACGCCACCGGAAGATGCCTGCAATACGTTTCGGGTGCTTTACGGTAAGCTGAAAGAGTTTGAAGATGATTTGCACCGTCATATTCATTTAGAGAACAATATTCTATTTCCCAAAGCTATTGAGATGGAGCAGGCTTTGCTGGTTGGATAATTGGCATTTGATTGTATGATTGAAAAATCCTGAATCTGATTTATTTCGGTTCAGGATTTTTTGTAGATAAATTCAGGATACTATCTATTGGTTTGAATAACGAGTTGGGAAAGGAAAATTTCTTAATTTTGAGAAGTACTGTTTTCAGACTTGGTTATTCAAATTAAAAACATTGAAATGGAAATCATCGGGAATACATCAGTTGAAAAAACATCCAATCAGGAAAGGGTAGCAGATCATGATTTTGAAGCCTGGAATTGTGATTTTATGGCTGATTATATTGTTCGGACACATCATCATTATGAGATCAATGCAATACCTCATATTCAGCCGCTGATTGATAGAGTGGTCGAAATCCACGGAGAGAATCATTCTGAATTAAAATTAATTAAAGACCTTTTCAGGCAACTCTCGAATGAACTGTTGCTTCATATGCAGAAAGAAGAACTTGTTTTATTTCCTTTTATTAAAAAGCTAACTGAGGCAGAATCAGGCTTTAATCCAATTACTCCTCCGGCTTTTGGATCAGTAAAGTCTCCTATTTCGGTGATGAACATGGAACATCGGACCTCCAGTCTTATGCTGAACAAGTTGTTCCGTCTGGGTAATGGTTATCAAATTCCGGATGATGCTGACGAAACATTTCATGAATTGTATATAAACCTGAAAGAGTTTGATGATGATTTACGGCGTCATATCCATATTGAGGATAATATTTTGTTTCCCAAAACGATAGAGTTAGAAAAGACTTTGCTGGCTTGTTAATATTAAGGTGAATAATCGCTCTCATTAAAAACGCAAAGAGCCGGTTCCTTTACAGAAACCGGCTCTTTATTTATTCAGCTGTAGAGCTTATTTTTTAATCACTTTTTTGTAACCGTAAATAGCTGAAGCGCCCAATTCTTCTTCGATGCGAAGTAACTGGTTGTATTTTGCCATACGGTCAGAACGGCTCAATGAACCAGTTTTGATTTGTCCGGCGTTGGTAGCGACAGCAATGTCAGCTATGGTTGAATCTTCGGTTTCGCCTGAACGGTGTGAAGTTACTGATGTGTAACCTGCACGGTGAGCCATTTCAATAGCGTCCAAAGTTTCAGTCAATGTACCAATTTGGTTAACTTTAATCAGGATTGAGTTACAAGCACCCATTTCAATACCTTTTTTCAAATATTCAATATTGGTTACGAAGTTATCGTCGCCAACTAACTGGATTTTATCACCCAATTTTTTTGTTAAAGCAACCCAGCCATCCCAGTCGCTTTCGCACATTCCGTCTTCGATTGAATCAATTGGAAAATTAGCAACCAAACTGGCAAGGTATTCGATTTGTTCAGCTGAATTACGTTTTGCTCCGGTTGGACCTTCGAATTTTGAATAATCGTAGATGCCGTCTTTGTAGAATTCTGAAGCAGCACAATCCATTGCGATAGAAATATCGCCACCTTCAGAAGCTAGACCTGGTTTGTATCCAGCGTTTTTAATGGCTTTGATGATACTATTCAAGGCATCTTCAGTTCCATCCAATTTTGGAGCGAATCCGCCTTCGTCACCAACTGCAGTGCTTAAACCACGGTCGTGAAGTACTTTTTTCAGGTGATGGAAAACTTCAGCACCCATACGTAACCCTTCGCGGAAGGAGGTAGCACCGATTGGGCGAATCATGAATTCCTGGAAAGCGATAGGAGCGTCAGAGTGAGAACCACCATTGATGATGTTCATCATCGGAACAGGCAATGTTTTAGCATTAGTTCCGCCAATGTAGCGGTACAAAGGCATATCAAGGGCATCGGCAGCAGCACGGGCAACAGCCAAAGAAACTCCCAACATGGCATTGGCCCCTAATTTTGATTTGGTTTTGGTTCCATCAAGCGCGATTAATTTTTTATCGATAGCAACCTGATTTGAAGCGTCCATGCCCATAATCTCTTTAGCAATAACCGTATTGACATTGGCAACTGCTTTTAAAACGCCTTTACCTAAGTAACGACCTTTGTCACCATCACGTAATTCGATGGCTTCGTTTTCGCCGGTTGATGCTCCTGATGGAACTGCTGCGCGACCAATTGCACCACATTCGAGGGTTACCTCTACTTCTACGGTTGGATTACCACGCGAATCCAAAATTTCTCTACCTACTACTTTATCAATAAACATTGTGATATGGTTTAGAATTAAACGTTAATATTATCTATAAATTCATTAATAATCAGATCAATAACTGCCCTTTAACAAAGCAGCACAAAGATAATAAAAGCAACTGAGAAATGATTAAAAACAATTAAGGCATAACCTTAATTTAAATAATAAAAAAGTTAATATCGGGAGACTATGATAATAATTGAAAGAAATAGTTGAGACTTCTTTAAGTTCATTATAATCCTGAGAAACTCATTATCTTTCCATTTTATAAGTTACACCATGAATAAATTTATACTTCGCCGGAAAATCATAGCTAGTGTACTTTTTTCCTTTCTGCTGATAAATGGTTCTGCACAAAGCCAACTCGCTGCCATTCAGCAGAAAATAAAAGCATTGCAAAGCTCTACAGGCTTGGCAAATGCGAGTATTGGCATTTTCGTTGCCGATAATCAAACCGGTGAAGAATTAGTCAAATCGGAACCGCAGCTAAGTTTGGTGCCTGCATCAATTATGAAGGTGATCACTACAGCTACAGCTTTAGAGGTTTTTGGTCCCGATTTTCGGTTCAAGTCCACACTTTCTTACTCCGGAATGGTTCGAAACGATACGCTCTTTGGTGACCTGCAAATCATCGGAGGTGGAGACCCAACTTTAGGCTCAGTCTATTTCCCTGAGTCAACTCATTTTCTGGATGTCTGGACTGATGCCATACAACATGAAAACATCAAAGTAATTACGGGAAGCCTTATCATAGATGCCACTATTTACGAATCGCAAACAATTCCGGATACATGGGTATGGGAAGATATGGGCAACTATTACGGAGCCGGAGCTTCCGGAATAAGCGTTTTCGACAATATGTATGAGATTCACCTGAAGTCAGATGCTGCTGCCGGGAAATCAACTGAAATAATCAGTATTATTCCTGAAATCCCCAATCTGGAATTGAAAAACGAAGTGCTTTCTTCGGATAAAAACAGCGATCAGGCCTATGTTTTTGGCAGCCCTTTGGAAAATAAACGAATTATTCGTGGTACGATTCCAAAGAATCGGGCTGACTTTGCTATCAAAGCTTCTGTGCCTGACCCCACAGCTTTGTTAGCCTTCGAATTCAGGAAAAAACTTTTCGCAAACAATATCGCTGTTTCAGGAATAACTAAATATGAAAAGACTAAAGTTGATTCTTCCTTTCAACTTTCGGTTATCGAATCGCCTCCTTTAAAAGATATTATCCGGGTAACAAATCATGAAAGCGTGAACCTCTTTGCTGAACATTTGCTTAAGCATCTGGCTTTTCAAAAATTCGGACAAGGAACAACCAAAGACGGATGCAAATTCATTGTGCAATTCTGGCAAGAAAAAGGGTTGGATATGAATGGATTCTTCATGAGCGACGGCAGCGGATTGTCCCGGTTCAATGCTTTTACCCCAAGCCAGATGGTGAATGTTTTGAAATTCATGAAAACCAAAAGTGGATACTTCGCTGATTTTTACCAGTCGCTGCCATCAGCTGGGAATGGCACATTGACTGTTTTCAGTAAAGAGAATTTCCGCGGTGATTGTCTGCATGCCAAAAGTGGCTCGATGACCCGTGTACGCTGTTATGCCGGCTACCTCACTGCTAATTCAGGACGAGACTTTTCATTTGCCATCATGCTGAATAATTTTTCGTGTAACCAGACTGAAGCCATCCAAAAGATTGAAGAACTGTTGGTAGAACTGAGGAAACTGTAGGATTTAAATGGTTCATCTCGAAACTTTAAAATTAATTTTTCAGTTGTACCAAAATCCAGTACATTTGTTGAAAAATAAAACAAAAAATATGCTTGAGTTATCAGTAAATAAATTCAGGGCAAATCTGAAAGACTTTGTTGACAAAGCAATTAAGGATCATCAGGTTATACGGATAAACCGCCGTTCAGGAAAAGATTTTATTGTTTTGAGCGCTGAAGATTGGGAGCGCGAACAGGAAACCTTGTATGTGCTCAGAAACACTTCGTTAATGAACCAGGTGGCTGAGTCGTTGGTAACCTATCAAAGAAATAGTGGTTATAAACCAACTCAGGAACAACTTGATGCGATCAATAGTATTTGAAGGTAACACCTGGACGGTTTATGAAGATCTGAGGATAAAGGATAAAGTGCTTCATAAGAACCTTTGCAAAATTTTGAAAGAAATGCAAAGGGAAAATCCTGAAACAGGTATTGGTAAACCTGAACAGCTAAAATATGACCTGACGGGTTTTTGGTCCAGAAAACTATCGCAATATGATCGATTGATCTATAAATTCGATGACAACTTGATTCATATTATTGCTATCGGCGGGCATTATGAAGATTTGAAACGATAGCAAGCAAAAAGCCCCGCTTTTCAACGAGGCTTTCAATATCAATCAATTTATTTCAGATCAGATAATCGCTTCCATAGCCTCCATGGCTTCGCGCAATTCTTCACCGATTAGTTCAACTTCGTGGTAACGGATTTGCTCGTTAATTTTAACCAATTCGATATTATCTACGTGATTGTCAATTCCTTCGTTGAAGTTTTTGCCAATAACTTTGGTGTCAATTTTCTTCATGAAATCAGCTAACAGGGGTTTACAGGCATGATCAAACAAATAGCAGCCGTATTCAGCAGTATCTGAAATTACACGGTTCATTTCGAACAGTTTTTTGCGTGCGATGGTATTGGCAATCAGTGGGGTTTCGTGTAGTGATTCGTAGTAGGCCGACTCAGCCTTAATGCCGGTTTCGGTCATTACTTCAAAGGCCAACTCAACACCAGCTTTTACAAAAGCTACCATTAAGGTACCATTGTCGAAATACTCCTGTTCCGAAATTTTCATGTCGCCCGCAGGAGTTTTTTCAAATGCAGTTTCCCCTGTTTCAGCTCTCCATGCCAACAGATTTTTATCGCCTGCTTTCCAGTCTTCCATCATGGTTGACGAGAATGAACCAGACATGATATTATCCATATGCTTCTCGAATAGCGGTCTCATGATTACTTTCAATTCACCGGCCAGTTTGAATGCTTCAATTTTTGCGGGATTTGTAAGACGATCCATCATGTTTGTAATACCGCCCAATTTTAAGGCTTCGGTAGTTACTTCCCAGCCATGTTGTATAAATTTTGAGGCATAACCGGGGTCAATACCTTTTTCAATCATTTTGTTGAACATCAGGATTGAAGCTGATTGTAGTACTCCGCAAAGGATGGTTTGTTCGCCCATTAAATCGGATTTTACTTCAGCAACAAACGAAGAATGTAGAACTCCTGCTTTGTGGCCACCAGTTCCGGCGCAATATGCTTTGGCAATTTCCAATCCGTCGCCATTCGGGTCATTCTCACGATGGACAGCAATCAGGGTTGGAACACCAAATCCACGAAGAAATTCGGCACGAACTTCCGATGCAGGTGATTTTGGGGCGACCATAATCACAGTAAGGTCCGGACGAATCTGAATACCTTCTTCAACGATATTGAATCCATGAGAATAGGAAAGACAAGCGCCTTTTTTCATCAGCGGCATTGCTGCATTCACTACTGGAGTGTGATATTTATCAGGTGTTAAGTTTAAAACTAAATCAGCCGTTGGAATCAGCTCGCTAAAGGTTCCAACTTTGAATTTGTTTTCAATGGCATTCACATAGGAAATGTGTTTCTCGGTAATTTCAATTTCGCGGAGTGCGTATGAAATATCCAAACCACTGTCGCGCATGTTGAGGCCTTGTGCCAGTCCCTGAGCGCCACAACCCAAGACGACGATTTTTTTGCCAATTAATTTTTTGACTCCGTCAGAAAATTCTGACTGGTCCATGAAATCGCATTTGCCCAACTGTTCAAGCTGAACACGCAAAGGAATTGAATTAAAATAATTTGCCATTTTCTTTTGATTTTATTGTGTTTACAATTCTTTCTGATAATACAAAGCAATGGAATATTCCTGAATTAGCAGTGTAAAAAAGCAACTATTTTAGGTGTTTTTAATGGTTTTTGTTTTGAATATAAATTTTAAAGCGAAAATATCAACTTAATACCAATAAGTTAAAGCTATTTTGATTTTGGTAATTTTTCTTGTTATTTTAAGCCATCAGTCCGATACTGAAGAGGAGTGAGACCTGTCTCTCTTTTAAAGAACTTGGTAAAATACGACTGATCCTCGAAATTGAGCTGATTGGCAATTTCCGAAACATTCATATTGGTATGAACCAGTAAACGTTTAATTTCAAGAAGTTGTTTCGCCTTCATGATTTGTGATGAAGTTTTTCCGGTCAACTGTTTCACTGTTTGGGTCAGGTGGTTAGCTGTTATACCCATTAAATCAGCATAATCAGTTAGAGAAAAGTTCTTCAGATAGTTTTCCTCTACCAATTGAAAAAAACGTTTTACCAAAAATTGCCCTTTTCCTTTAAGGAAATTTTCATTGATTGGGTAACGGGCTGCACAAGTAGTTAAAACCAAATCGAGGATAGAACGGAGCATTTCAGGAACTGATTCACCCCCTTTCCCAATTTCATAAATTCCCTGTTTGAACAAGGTTTTTAGAAAGATAGCATCATTATCGTTTTCAAGTTGTAAAGGAGGATTGTCCTGGTGGATAGTGTAAAAAAACGGAAACTCAATCAGGGTTTTCTGATTGGTTCGGTTGAGCAGAAAGAAATCGGAGGTGAAAATGAAAATGTAGCCTTCAATATCGTTCGAAAGCTCCAATTTGTGTGCTTGTCCGGGTGACATAAAGAAAACACAAGGCGGTTTAATCTCGTATTTATTTCCGTCAATCACATGATATCCTGAACCTTTCAGTAAGTAAAGCACTTCGAAAAAATCGTGCCGGTGCGGATATTTTACGCTGAAATGACGGTTTGCATCAAACAATTCAACCTGAAATTGCTGACTTTTTCGTTCAGGAGAACTGAAATTATGCAGACTATAGACCGGGATTTGTTCGGAAGATGGTTTCATGAGTTTGCTTTGGATTGCATACGAAGGTACAGACAAAAATAAAAGGAAAAAAGGAATCAGGAAAAAGGATAGCAGTAGGAGACTGTCTGTGGAGTATTTTAAGTGATTCGCAACCTCATTTTATTAATTTTGATTGCATCTTTAACTCGTCCAAATGAATAAACATACCATTCGACTGCACCCGTTGGGTAAGGAATTGCGGGTAAATCACCAGACTCGGCTTATTGATGTTTTGCATGAATTCGGGATTGAGTTTCCATGCGGTGGAAAGGGAACCTGCGGAAAATGCAGTGTCAGGCTGCTTGAAGGCGAGATTAAAACCACCGAAAATCATCAGCAAAAACTCGAAAAACTAGGGCTCGATGCTGATTGGCGGTTGGCTTGTTTCAGTGAATGCACCAGTGATATCACTCTCGAAATAGACCAGTTTAACCATCTGATATTGGCCGATGAGAGCGAATTTGACTTTAGTCCCCAAGTGGGCTTTGGCGTTGCAGTTGATTTGGGAACAACGACCTTGGTTGCCCAGTTGATTGATTTATCGTCGGCCAAAGTACTGGCAGTTGAAACGATGTTAAACCCGCAAATCAGATTCGGGGCTGACCTGATTTCAAGGATTCAGGCTTGCCTGGACGGGAAAGCAACCGAAATGACCCGGTTAATCCGTTCCACAATTGTAGAAATGATCGAACTGATGCTGAAAAAACACGATGTTGAATTGCAAAAGATAGTTCTGGTTGGAAACACAACTATGCAACTGATATTTAGCAATTGTGATGTTTCTCCTCTTTCCATGTATCCGTTTTATACCAGCAATCTTGGAATGAAAACATTTAAACGGGAAGAACTTAACTGGAAATTTCCGGTGAGTCAAAAAGTTCAGTTTTATCCTTCCATAGGGAGTTTTGTAGGTAGCGACATTCTGGCAGGGATTGTTGCAACCGGATTGCATCAGAAAGCAACCTATTCAGCGCTGATTGATTTGGGAACCAATGGCGAAATTGTAATTGGGAATAAGAATCAGATTGTTTGTGCATCAACGGCTGCGGGTCCGGCTTTTGAAGGCGCCAACATTTCGATGGGAATGCGCGCTGTAACAGGTGCGATCTCCTCGCTTTACCTGAACGAAGGGAAAATGGAGGCCAACGTGATTGGGAATACTTCAGCAAAAGGTATTTGCGGAAGTGCATTGATTGATGCAGTGGCCATTCTCCGGAAATTGGATATGATTGGAATGTTTGGAGAAATAAATTCGGGCGAGAAGCAAATTCACATTGCAGGGAAAGTATTCCTGAGCCAAAAGGATATTAATGAATTTCAATTGGCCAAAGCAGCCATTGCTGCCGGACTGATCATTTTGACCAATAAACTGGAAATTCAGATTTCCGATATTCATGAAATCTATATTGCCGGAGGATTCGGAAGTTATATCAACATCGAAAATGTGGTAGCAACCGGGATGATAGAGCTTCCGGAGGAAAAAATTCATAAAATGGGGAACACAGCCCTGATCGGAGCAAAAATGTTCCTGTTTTCAGATTCAACTATCACCGATGAAATCCTAAAAATAACCTCACACATTAATCTTGAAGGCGATCCCAATTTTCAGGATATTTATGTGGATAAGATGCTATTCCTATAGCAATTTACGATTGAAACATTTACTATTTATCATTGATTCTTCCCATTCGAGCATCAAATGGTAAATAGTAAATTGTCAAATAGTCAATTAGTTTCCTAATCAACCTGCTCAAGCATGGCGTCGCGTTCTCTCAGAAATTCAGAGAGTCTTTCAATGTTGCTGCGGGTAATGGCAACCCTTCCGGAACGAATAAACTGTGTTACACCAAATACATTCAGTTCATCGAACAAACGCTGTGTTTCATCCGAATGGCCGGTTTTCTCAATCACCACATATTCGCGGGTCAATTCAAGAATTCGTGCACCACTGTTACGAACAATTTTTTCAACTTTATCCGATTCAAACAAAAACTCGGTCGAAACTTTATAAAGGGCAATTTCCTGATAGATCATCTCATCGTTGGTGTTGGCAAATACTTTTAATACATCAACCACTTTTTCCAACTGCCCAACTACTTTCTGTACACGTTCAGGAGTATCTCTAATCACAATAGTAAATTTAAATACACCTGCTATTGCCGATTCAGAAACCGTTAAACTATCGATATTGATTTTACGGCGTGTGAAAATGATGGTTATGCGGCTGAGTAAGCCAATATGGTCTTCCGAAAAAACGGTAATGATATATTCTTGTTTCATGTTGATATTGTTTTGAAGCCCCCTCCAAACCCCGAGTACTCGGGGCTTACAAGAAGCAAAGTTTTGAATTTATGAGTCAATAATGTTATATTGTGTATCATTTTAATCAAATATTAAAATAATCTGGGTGCCGTTCTTACCCCCCTCCATTTTGGAGGGGTTGGGGGAGGCTGCCGTTATGGTTCAAGTAAAATATCTGAGATTGATGCTCCGGTCGGAATCATTGGGAAAACATTATCTTCCTGTTCAACAACTACTTCCAAAACATATGGTCCCGGGTGATCGACCATTTCCTGAATGGCGCCCTCCAGCTGATCACGCGATGTAACTTTTTGTGATGCCAATCCATAAGCTTTCGCAATCCCGACAAAATCAGGGTTTTTCATTTCGGTGAACGAATATCTCTTTTCGAAGAAAAGTTGCTGCCACTGCCGTACCATTCCTAAAAAGTTGTTGTTTAATACAATTACTTTCACTCCTATTTCATATTGTGAAATGGTTCCCAATTCCTGAATTGTCATTTGGAAACCTCCATCGCCAACCATAGCGAACACTTCGCGATCGGGACGGCCAATTTTAGCGCCCATTGCTGCAGGTAGCCCATAGCCCATTGTTCCCAATCCTCCGGAAGTAACGCTGCTGCGTGATTGATTAAACTTGAAATACCGAGACGCGATCATTTGTTGTTGACCTACATCGGTCACCAAAATGGCATCGTTATTGGTTTTTTCTGAAGCGATCCGAACCACTTCACCCATTGTTAACCCTATTTTTTTTGGATGAACATCATGCGATATTACTTTTTCGTATTCAATCTTGTCGCAATCGTGGAATTCTTTCAACCATTCTTTGTGCGAATTAGGATTTACATTATCAATCAACATCCGGAGTGATTTTTTTGCATTTCCTAAAACAGGTGCATCAGCACGAATAATTTTATTGATTTCGGCCGGATCAATTTCAAGATGAACAATCTTAGCCTGGCGGGCATAAGCGGCAACTTTACCGGTTACGCGGTCGTCGAAACGCATCCCGATTGAAATAACCACATCAGCTTCGTTGGTTTTAATATTCGGACCATAATTTCCATGCATTCCCAGCATTCCAACATTCAAAGGGTGGTTGCTTGGAAGAGCTGAAAGGCCTAGTAAAGTCCAGGCAGCCGGAATTCCGGTTTTTTCGAGAAATTCTTTTAGTTCATCCTCAGCATGTCCTAAAATAACACCATGTCCAAATAATACAATCGGTTTTTTGGCTTCGTTTATAATATCAGCAGCTGCTTTTATCTGAAATGGATCAACCGGATATTCAGGTAAATAACTTCTGATTTTGGTGCATTTTTTATATTCAAAATCGAACTGAGCAAATTGTGCATCTTTTGAAATATCAAGCAATACCGGACCAGGGCGGCCAGTCAACGCAATATGAAACGCTTTTGCAATGGCTTCCGGAATTTCATCAGCTGAAGTGACCTGATAATTCCATTTGGTAACCGGCATTGAAATACCTACCACATCAGATTCCTGAAAAGCATCGGTTCCCAAAAGTGGCGAAGCAACCTGGCCGGTAATGCAGACCAGTGGAATAGAATCAATCAGGGCATCAGCCAAACCGGTTATCAGGTTTGTAGCTCCAGGACCAGATGTTGCAAAACAGACACCAACTTTTCCGGTTACTTTGGCATAACCTTCAGCGGCATGGATAGCTCCCTGCTCGTGACGGGTTAAGTAATGGGTAACTTGTTGGTCGTAATCGTAAAGTGCGTCATAAATGGGCATGATCGCACCTCCCGGATACCCGAAAATAGTATCAACTTCTTCTTCCAGAAGAGATTTTATTACAGCTTCTGAGCCGCTAATTCGCTGTGTTGCCATATTTTGTTCTTTTTATATTATTCTTATTTATTCCTGAAAAATTTACTATTGGACAATTTACTATTTACATGCTCGAACGATTGGACTAAATAGTAAATCGTAAATAAATAAATCGTAAATAACTTTTATTCAATCAGCCTTATCGCTCCTCGGTCAGCCGACGAAACCATGCTGGCATAGGCTTTAAGCGCTTTACTTACCTGACGATCGCGTGGCGCTGGCATGAAGGCATCTTTCCCTTTTCCCATTTCCTTTTTCCTTCTTTCCGACAATTCTTCATTGCTGAGAAGAACATCAATTTTGCGGGTCAGGATATCGATTTCGATTAAATCTCCATCTTGAATCAGAGCGATTTCGCCACCGGCAGCAGCTTCCGGAGAAACATGACCGATTGACAGTCCTGAAGTTCCACCTGAAAAACGACCATCGGTAATCAAAGCACATGCTTTGCCCAGCCCCATTGATTTAATGTATGATGTTGGATATAACATTTCCTGCATTCCAGGTCCACCTTTCGGGCCCTCATAAATAATCACCACTACATCGCCAGCCTGTACTTTGTCGCCAAGAATTCCATTACAGGCATCATCCTGCGATTGGAATACCCTGGCAGTTCCTTTAAAATGATAGACTGAAGGATCGACTCCTGCTGTTTTTACGATGCAGCCATTCCGGGCAATGTTGCCGTAAAGAACAGCCAGACCGCCATCTTTGTTGTATGCATGTTCGTAATTGCGAATGCAACCGTTTTCACGGTCGGTATCCAATTCTTTATAATAGTTTTCCTGAGAACCCATGACCAGATTACGACCACCTCCCGGTGCTGATTTGTAGCGTTTTAGAGCATCTTCGGTAACTGTTGATGAGACAACATCATATTCAGCAATTGCCTGAGCCAGGGTTTTTCCATCTGCACGTGGAACTGAGGTGTCGAGCATTCCGGCACGATCCAGTTCTGCCAAAATTCCCAGGATTCCACCAGCACGGTTTACATCCTCCATATGGTAACTTCCACTCGGAGCAACTTTGCACAGATTTGGTGTGACACGTGATAATTCGTCAATGTCTTTCATGGTAAAATCCACTTCACCTTCAGCAGCAATGGCAAGGATATGCAAAACAGTGTTGGTTGAACCGCCCATGGCGATATCCAGTTTCATGGCATTTTCGAAAGCAGCTTTTGTTGCGATATTTCGCGGAATGACATTTTCGTTGCCATTTTTATAGTAATCGTAGGTCATTTCAACAATACGGTGGGCAGCCTCATCGAACAGTCGTTTCCGGTTGGCATGAGTAGCCAAAATAGAACCGTTGCCCGGCAAAGCCAAACCAAGCGCTTCGGCCAAACAGTTCATGGAATTGGCGGTAAACATACCTGAACATGAACCGCAGGTTGGACAAGCATCTTTTTCGATTTTGGCAATTTGGGTGTCTGAAACCGAGTTGTCGCCGGCCATGACCATAGCATCAACCAAATCATACATTTTACCATCAATTTTGCCCGCTTCCATTGGACCGCCAGAAACAAATATGGCAGGAATATTCAGGCGCATGGCAGCCATCATCATTCCGGGGGTAATTTTATCGCAGTTCGAGATACAAACCATGGCATCTGCCCGGTGCGCATTGCACATGTACTCAACACTATCGGCAATTACATCACGCGATGGTAATGAATACAACATTCCGTCATGACCCATGGCGATTCCATCGTCGACGGCAATGGTGTTAAATTCGGCAGCAAAACAACCTTCTTTTTCAATAATTCCTTTAATGTACTGACCAATATCGTGTAGATGAACATGCCCCGGAACAAACTGAGTAAACGAATTAACAATGGCGATTACAGGTCGTCCAAAATGTTCTTCCTTCATACCATTTGCCCGCCAGAGGCTTCTTGCTCCTGCCATACGCCGTCCTTCGGTCGTTGTGGCTGATCTTAATTGTTTCTGCATACCTTTTTGTCTGAAATTATTTTATCTTAAAAAAAAGCCTTTCTCATTGGTTGAGAAAGGCTTTCAAGTTTTTAGCTTACATTATACCAATCTCATTCAGCACGAAGTAGGACCACCACGCTGACAAGAATAATAGATATAATGCTGATATTTTTCATCTGTGTAATCATTTAACGCTGGCAAATGTAGAAATTAATTTGAACTTCCAAAATTAATTTGAAAGTAAATTGACTGTTTCCCAAAAAATCTAATAGGAAATATCTCCAATTTAATGCATTATTACTTCGAAAAGGCTGGTTTTGCATTAATTATTCAAAGCCCTGAATTCAGATATTAAATGAGCGATTAGAGTTTTAGGTGATCATCGATTCTTCTTCTTTCAAAGGCAGTGTGAAATAGAAACTAGTGCCATCACCAGGTTTTGACTTTAGCCAAATCTTGCCTCCCATCAGTTCTATCAGATTTTTTGTAATGGCTAATCCAAGTCCATTTCCACCGTACCGTCTCGAATTTGAAGCTTCAACCTGGCTAAAACGATCGAAGATTTTAGCATGAAAATCCAAAGGAATACCTATTCCTGAATCCTTTACCTCAAATTGCAGCATCTTTCCTACTTTGGAGTATCTTAATTGAACAAATCCTTTGCTGGTGAATTTCAATGCATTGTTAATAAGATTATTAAATACCTGATTTAACCGTTCAGGATCGGCCAAAACCAGAACCGACTCCAATTCTTTTACATAGTCAATTCGAAAATCAATTCCTTTTTCTTCAAAGCGAACTAGAAATTGCTTCCTGATTTCAGTGACAATCTTTAGAACCTGGACTTCACGTGTACGAATACTTAACATTCCTGATTCCATCTTTGAGATATCCATGATATCACTGATGATACTTAACAAACTATTTCCGTTACTGATAATATGCCCGATAAATTCATCCTTCTGTTCAATCTCGAAATGTGTATCGGCTAGCAATTCCGAGAATCCAATGATACTGTTCAGTGGTGTTCGTATTTCGTGCGACATATTGGCCAGGAATGCCGATTTGAGCCGGTCGCTTTCCTCTGCCTTATTCTTGGCGACAATTAATTCAGCTTCCATCTGTTTTCTTAAACTAATGTCTTCTTTAATGGCAACGTAATTAGTAATTTCCTGATCTTCGTTCTTTATGGATGCAAGTATAATCCATTCCCAAAAGAGCTCACCATTCTTTTTCCGGTTGAGCAACTCGCCCCGCCATACTTCGCCTTTGGAGATGGTATCCCATAATTGCTTATAGACTGCATCGGGCATTTTTCCCGATTTTAGGATACGCGGATTTTTTCCAATAACCTCTTCGGATGAGTATCCGGTAATTTCTGTGAATTTAGGATTCACGTACTCAATATTTCCGTTTACATCGGTTATAACAATGGTTGAAGGACTTTGCTCAATACTTGTACTAAGTTTTAGTATTTGTTCTTCTGCATCCTTAAACTCAGTAATATCACGACCGATGCCTACCAAACCCGAAGATTTTCCATCTTGATCGAAGAGCGGAATTTTAGAGGTAAGCAACCATCTTTTTTTTCTGTTGGAATTATAAAAGACTTCCTGTCGATTCAAAACAGCCTCGCCTCGTTGAATTACCCTTAAATCATCCAAGTGACCCCGTAAACCAATTTCGTCACTAAAAAGCTCCAAATCTGTTTTCCCAATCACTTCAGCCTCAGTTGCACAGCCAATAACCTTAAGATCAGCCGGATTGGCAATTATTTTCCGACAAAGCTGGTCTTTTACATAGATCGTATCAGGTAAATTATCGATAAGTGTCCGAAGTAGTTTCCTTTCTTCCTGAATATCAGTCTCTGCTTTTTTCTTGTCAGTAATGTCAATTATAGAAATTATTCCGGCAGGGCGATCCTTGTATGTAATACTACTGCCTGACAAATAGGCCCATTTTTCTTCACCATTCTTATTGTAAATTTTAAACTCATATGAGCTTGCATTTCCATTTCCGGATAACCTTTCCTGACCATTTTTAAGAATTAATTCCCGATATTCCGGAGCAACTATCCCCCAGAACTTTTTTTTGTAAAGTTCTTCCAGCGAAAATCCGCTCATCCTTTCAGCAGAAGGATTAACATATACCCAGTATTCGTCCTGATAGATACCAATAACTGCCGGGGACGAATCGGCCAGATTTCTGAATTTCTCTTCACTTTCCTTCAATGCTTTTTCTGCCTGTTTCCGCTCCGAAATGTCAGAAATAAAACCCTCAATGAATTTAAGCTCACCATTTTCTGCAAACACCCCACGACCCCTTTCCCAAACCCAAAGCAAAGTGCCGTTTGAGTTAATAATTTGATATTCAAATTCGTATGCATTATTCGTTTCAATGGCTAACTGAATCTTATTCCAAATTTCATCCTGAAAATCGGCGTGAATAATGTCGTTAAATGCAAGCAATTTGTTATTTATAAAATCATCGGGCTTGTATCCGGTAATTTCAGTGCAACCATCGCTAATAAACAACATCGTCCAATCCTTGTCGTTAGCACAACGATATGCAAATCCGGGAAGGTTACTAACCAGCGACGAAAAGGCCCTCTCTCTCTCCATTAATTCCCTTTTAGCCTGCCATTCTATAATTTGATCTCTAAATACAAGTACGACCCCGACCATTTCTCCTTTCCCATTTCGGATAGGCGCTGCACTATCAGCAATAGGAATCTCTAAACCTGCTTTGGAAACCAGAATCGTATGATTTGCCAAACCTGCGATATTACCTTCACGCAAGACTTTTCTAACCGGACTTTCAACTTTCTCCCGAGTATCTTCATTGACAATCTGGAAGATTTCTTCAAGTATCAAACCTTCGGCCTCTTGTTGGGTCCAGCCAGTAAGCTCTTCCGCTACTTTATTCATCAACTTTACACGACCATCACTTTCAACCGTGATTACACCATCACCAATGCCATATAAAGTTGTCCGGTATTGTTCTTCGCTTTGAGCCAGTAATTCGAGGGTTTGTTTTCGCTCGTTGATGTAGCGGGCTTGCTGAATATTTTGATAGGCCAGTTGAGACATCTGTGCGGCCATGGTGTGCAACATTTCTGATATCAGTTTGAACTTCTCCTCTGACATGGGGGTGACTTCAGAAAAGGCCAGCAAAGCATCCTCTTCATTTGCCCCAATTTCCCGGGCATATAACCGAATTTTTTCTTCATTCTGGGTTTGATCTCTCACCTGACCGATTAGCCAATTGGCAACATGCACGCCACCTAAAGTTATGCTCGAACCGGCATCCCATAATCCTCCGCTAAGGCATGGCTGAATGGTAGGGCCATTCGGGTTCGGAACGCCTAAAACAGAATCGGAATAGATACAGTTTTTCAGTCCCACTTCGGTTTTGCGGATGATATCATTGCAAAGCCTGCAAAAGTTGCTTGGCGCTGTTATTGGGCTACCATCGGGATAAGTAATAATTGAAGCTACACCAAATGCCTGGGCAAACTGATCCTGAAGCCTTTGTATTTCTACCAGGTCAAACAAATCATGAAAGTGAACATCTTTATCTGAATTCTTAGGTTTGGTTAGCGAAACGATTTGTTTCCCTAACAAATCTTCATTCATCTTGCTCTGATCAATCTCAGCTTGAAGTTTTTCGTTAATGTCTTCCAACTCTATTTTTTGATGCAAAAGTTGAACCCTCATATCGGCCAGGCGCAGGTGGTTCCTCAATCTTGCCAAAATTTCCTCTTTTCGGAATGGCTTTGAAATAAAGTCAACTCCACCAAGTTGAAATCCGGTTATTATGGATTGTTCGTCATCAAAAGCACTAATAAAAATAATGGGAATATCCTGGATTTGGGGATCAGCTTTCAGTAGCCTGCAAAACTCGAAACCATCCATTTCGGGCATCCTGATATCGAGAAGAATAATTGAAACAGATTTTGATTTTACAATCTTCATGGCCTCCAACCCTGAAGAAGCCAGGTACACCGAATAACCCTGAGGGCTTATTATTGCCGATAAAAGCTGAAGATTCGAGGAAATATCGTCAACAATCAGCACACTCTTAGCAAACCTATTTTGATCAAAATCATTCGAAGAATTCATACTGATTGATTTTTTGTGAACAGATAAAACAAGAAATGAATGATACGCAATTAACTCTGTTTAACAAGGATAATGCCCATTTTTCATTCTGGTTTAAATGTATAAAAATCAAATCATTTGACTATACTATTCCTGACATTTTCATCCTAATCTTCCAAATCAGAAAAAAGTTTATTCGCATCCTTCAGAAAGCAGAGGTTTCCGGTATAAAAATCGCCGGTTGTTTCAGGATAATAGTAAGATAAATGGATCGGATACTGAATTAGATAACATAGATAAAACGACAAAGGACTACATCTTTTGAATGCAGTCCTTCGTCGAAAGCATGTCAGAAACCAATTTATTTAATCATGATTTTTCGGGTTACCAATTTGTTGCCGTACACCATACGAACCATATAATTGCCCGAACGCATCCCATTCACATTAATTTGTATTCCTTTTGAAATACTGAAATCGTCGTGAATTTCAGAATAGCAAACTTGTCCGTTTATGCCCACCAGTTCAACTACGTACATGCCACATGGGGCGTTCAGTAGGGAGATATTCAGTTTGTCTTTTACCGGATTCGGGAAAACCTGAAGTTCATCTTTCTTTAATTCAAATTCTTTTACGTCAACGGTAATGTGCGTTGAGGCATCATACTGAGAAGGAGCGGCTTCTTTCAAACTGACATTGTCGGTTGCCACGCTGTAGAATTTGTATTTTGAGCCAACATTACCGATAAATTCAGCTGATTTAAGGGTCGTATTTAATTTCCATGGACGAAGTGCGGTGTCGTTTTCCATTACATAAACAGAATAAGAAGCTATCCCCGATCCAACATCGCTACCTGTCCAGGCCAGTGGGAAACGGCTGTCGATGGTGGCATCGAGCGGGTATACCTGACTTTGCGGTTGATCCAAATCGAGTGAATTCACAAATTCGTTGGTAATAATCGGACTGTTTGCATCAAACACAATCGAGGCTTTATTTTTGAGCACGGCATTGGTTGTAAGTTCTTTTTTCATGCCAACGGAGTAGCTGACAAATCCTTCACCGGCATGACTGGCGTTATTTGGCGGAAGAAATCCGACGAACGGATCTTCTTCCAACTGCATACTGGTTGGATTGAGTGACAGAAACTCCCATTTAATAACTCCTGAAATCGTATCTATTTGACCAGATACGCGTGCAGTCAGGTTCATTTTTGGTTTGAGGTCGACATCCATAGAAAATTGCCTTAACTTTTTACCGCTTGGAACCAAAATCGTGTCACCAAAACCAAACGAACCAAATCCGAATTCTTTCAAATCAAATTTAGTCATATCCAGTGTGTTGGTAATTGTAACAACATGGGCAGGAGCCGTTGCTGTGCTCTTGTTTTCAAACAAGATGGTGTAGGGCATAGCATTGTTCTTTTGAATCCAATGATTGTCTCCAAATCCTGCAGGACCAATCATTTCGTTAGGATCGAAAGATGAAACGGCTCTGACTCCCATTTTGTTTTTATACAAAGGATCGTATAACTCGTGGCATTCTTTGTTTTTTTGATAGCCATCGTACATCGATTTAACCAGCATTCCTCCTTTAAGAATGGCTTCAACTCCGGTAAAACTTGCTCCGCAACTTATTACACAGCTTGATAATCCATAAACATGGTCCCAGAATGTTTTGGGCTTATCAGGTTTTGGACTGACCGCATCCCATGGATTCCAGGCATAAGTTAACACGTCGTAGGCACAACCGACCGGTAAAACCATCCCAATCAGATCGGCGGCTCCCGAACTTGCTGCATCCATTGCAGCGGCTGCTACACAGGCATTGAGTTTTGTTTTCTCATCGGGCCAGTCATCAGAAATTGACACAGCACTTTTAGTCAGATCTGTTTGATATAAAGGAGCATTCATCCAACTTTCGATATCGAAAGTTTCCGGACTTTTAATGCGGATGTGAACATTTTCTAAACTTCTGGCCGTAATCATCGGAACGATCAGTGAATAAATCCGGGCATCTTTCCCGGTTCCAAAATAATCTTTCCAGATAAAATAGTCTTTGGTTCGTGCTGTAACCAGTGCCGGAAATTTTGTTTTGATATAGGCATTCGGCTCAATTCTGAAATCAATCAACTCAACATCAGTTTCAGGATAATTTTGAATGGCAATATTTAATGGCACCCCCAAAGCGTCTACATTCCCATTGTTCCCGTAATTGATCGTGTAGGTTTGCCACCTGTTAATTAAAATTGCTCCCCGTCCTGAAACGCTTACCCACGGAGCTGGCGGATCGGCCTTGGTTATTGCAAACGCTTCTTTCAGAACTTGTTCTGTTGTGCCTTTTTTAACCACAAAATCCCATTTTCCCTGTGGTTTTCCATTCAGATTAAAGTAAGCCGAGAGCACTCCTTTGGTAGGAAGAGCAAGTTTTTCACCTGCTATATCCGATTCTCCTGTTTTTCTTAAAAACACAGTAGTTCCTTCAACCGCCAAACCACCGCCAAAAACTGAAATAGTAGCATATCCGCCATTGCCAGCTTGCAAAGGCTCAACCCGGTCGAGTCCAACAATGGTTGCTTTTTTGATGGTTGCCGTTTTACTGTTTGCATTCATCGCTTCCAAAGTAATATTGTATTCGCCTGCCTTTGCGTAGGTATATACCGGATTCCCTAAGGCTGAAACAGTTCCGTCGCCATAACTCCAGTTGTAAGTTTTGCCATTCTGGGTCTTATTGGTTAGTGAAACCTGATTCATGGTTTGGTACAAATCGAATGCGGGAACCGGAGGATTAAAATCGGATGTTTTCAGAACGCCCAGGTACAGAGGAATGGCATCATTCCCGTTTCCGGAGATATCTTTGAACGTATCATCAAAATTCAGGAACATTTTCAATCCAGGTTCATTGCCGGCAAAGGTTTTCACCTGATTTTGAAGAAGTTCTTCCTGAGCAAGAGCTTTATTCCAGAGCCTGATGTTATCGACCTTATAGTTGGTAGTTCCATAAAAAGAAGATCTTGATCCAAGAACGAGCAATCCGTTTCCAGTAATAATTTTTCCGGTTACAGTTTGCTGAGCGCTTAAAAGTCCGTCAACATAGGTTTTGAAATTATTCAGACCGGCTTTTGCACTGTAGGTAAATGCAATGTGATGCCAAAGCGTATCACCAACCGATAATGATCCCCAATTTACAAAATCGCCCTTGTCGGTTTCCAATCCTGAATTCGCATAAAACTTCCCATTATTTTTCCGGAAACCCAGTTGATATCCATTAGGAGTATAATCGTAGTTGTCAGCGCCATTCACCTTTGCCAGTACATTGACTTCATGTTCTGATTTTGGATTAAATTTCACCCATGCTTCGGCGGTCATGGCCGAATCAAAATCGAGACTTGGTGAGGATGGAACAACTACCGTTTCAAACTTAGTAAAGATTACAGACTCAATGGAAAGCGCTTTATTAGTTGTTCCCGGAGCCGGAGCCGGAGCAATGGAGCGATACATGATATCATGATCAGTTCCACCTGTTACCATCATTTCAGAAATCCAATTTTTATTCCCTTTTGAGTCAATAACCAGGTCAGATTGAACCCATTTCAGATTACTGTTCATGAATGGTGAAACTAAAACACTCTCATTAAATGTTTGGCCTCCATCGGTTGACTTGGTAGAAAACATGGATTGACCAGCTATGTAAACGGTCGTTCCGTTTGTATCACCGGGATCAAAAACCAAACTTGGCCACCATGTCGTTTCCACATAACGAAAACCGGCAGGCAAAACACTTTTTGCGGTTGAATAAGTATTTCCGTTGTCAGCCGATTGCAAGAAATAAATTTTACCTCCGGTACTTTGATAAATCATGTAAACATGTCCGTTTTTTGCGACAATCGATTCCATTCCAGATTGCAATCCATTCCCTGATAAAATTGCATTGTTAATGTCTTTGGCTTTTTCAAACGTAAGTCCGTTGTCGGTTGAACGTGTATATAGGGTTGTCCATTCAATCTTTTCGTTGTAGCCTACAAATATGACATGAATATTATTTCCTGATTTGGCTATTTTAGGAGCATAATGGCCGTCGTAATAACATCTGCACTTTTCACGAACAACGGTTGGAGATTCATTAAACGTAGTTGATACTTTTTGAGTGGTGAAATTTGCCCCAAAATCGTTTGAGATGGAGACAAATACTTTCCCGACATTGAGTCCGTAGTAATAATAGATGTATTCTGAAACGACAACCATCTGAGTTCCATCGTACCAAAAATCGGTAAATTCACTGGGCTCTTCTGTGATCAACTTGTCAGTGAATGATGTCCCTCCGTTAGCAGAAAAGAGCATTCTCAAGCCATTAATTGCACCCGAACCCATGTAAGCTATCGCAACCTTCCCGTTTTTTGCTTTAATCTGGCTGCCATATATTTTTTTGTATCCGCCACCAGTAGAAATAATCTCTTTTATCGTCTCAAACGAACTGCCACCGTTGCCTGACTTCGAATAATATATCCGTCCGGTTCCATTATTGTAATAATCATAGTCGCAAAATCCGATATGTACATTATTCCCATCAACAGCAAGTTTTCTCGATTTGGCTTGCCGTGCATATTCACCGTCTTTTAGTTTGGCAATCAATTTGGGAGTTTCCCAGGTTTTCCCGAGGTCGGTCGATCGGCAATAATAAAACGGATTTTCGACTCCATACTTGTTCTCCATCCAGACTACATGGATCGTATTTCCTTCGATAAGCATTTCAGTTGCAACATCATCGACAGCTTCAGTGTTAACTGGCATCGATAAATTGGTAAGGTAATTCGACAGTTTGGGATTATTGGCAACACCCTGAAATCCGGACAGAAGGACAGCCAGCAAAAGGCTATAAAACTTCCGGAAATTATTCAATGAACTTCCATTTTTTTTCATTTGGGTTGAATTTGGTTTTCTCGCCAAAAGGTACACTATTTTGAACTGAAAACCTAACAGCGCACCTACAAGATTTCCAAAATTATTCCAAATTATTCTATTTTAAAACTACGGATGGTAGGATTTACTCATCGATACCGGAGTGCAAATAATGAAATTCGCCTGTCCATAGCTTTCTTTATCGAGCTCATCGACATTATCCTGCTCAGTCGCTCCGATAGTAAGTACTTTTAGATCAGGATTCGCCTTTTTAAGGTACCATTCAATTCCCTGATGGTGATCGCTGTGATAGGATCCGTTGAAATGAATCAAAGTTTTTCCTGGAGAAAGATTCTTTACAATGAAGTAGGCCATTGTTGCATCTTTTATTGCCTGCGATTTTGGTAAGTTCTGTCCACCATGTCCTTCTGCTTTTTTGAAAATTTCAGCGTAGCAGGTGAGGGTGCTATCATATTCGATAGGGAGTGGGACTATCCATTTTTTTGCATCTTCATCAATACTGTCCAATTTTTCTAATCCTTTGGAATAAACCATATTGGCATAACGCCGGGGAACATTGGTCGCTACAAATTTCAATTTATTCTTTTTGGCAAAATCGAGCAAAGGTTTATAATCGGTAGGAAAATTCGTCCAGAGTTTGGCTTCCTCTTTCAACGTTTTCTCGGAAACCAATCCTGATAAATACTCATTCAATGCAATCTGATCGTCTGATTCAAACATTTCTGCTCCAAGAATCAATTCACCCTTTTTAGAATCGTAAAGTTCTCTGGTGAGTTCCTGTTCGAGCCAATGAACAATCGGATTATCATGAAATTCGCCAAAAAGGATCACGTCCGCCTCTTTTGAGGATTCCATAAGTTTTTCAAACTGTATTTCTTTTCCCTCAGAATTATAGAGTACATATGCCCTTTTATCACTCCTGAAAGAGAACAAGGAAAGTCCTACAGTTGCTATAATCAAAATTTTTCTAATCATGTCAAAGTTTTAAAGTAGTTAGAAGCATTTATGGGTGTATTTTCCACTAATAAATGCGGATAAATTCTTTCACCGCTACGCGGCTTTTGTTCTTGCTGATCAATATTTTCTACCAAACTTTCACCGCTATGCGGCTGTTAAATGGTTAAGGTGCAGAGCACGGATAGTATGGTAGATCAAGTTGAACAGATATTTAAATCTTAAGCCGCGTAGCGGTGGAAGATTTAGTTCTAATTGCGATATTATTTCATTTGTAATACTTCAATTACCAATCCATTAAATTCATTACTCACTGATTTTCACATAAGAATATGTGACCTAATTTCGGACATTTTCATAAGCAAAAGTGATTATAATCGTGGTATTGTCAGGCCTCCATCAACCATAAATACTTGTCCGGTAGAGTAGGAGAAACTGCCTGTTGCCAACGCACCTACCACTTTCCCAACATCCTCGGGCTGGCCCCAACGCTTTTGAACACATAATCCGTCCGCAATTAACCGATCGTATTTATCTTTTACACCTTCAGTCATATCAGTTTCAATAACTCCGGGTCGGACTTCATAAACAGGAATGTCAAATTCACCCAAACGAACCGCGAATAGTTGTGTTGCCATACTGATTCCAGCCTTGGAGATACAGTATTCACCGCGATTAACAGAGGCAACTGTTGCTGAAATGGATGAAATGTTGATGATGCAACCATCAAAATCAGGATCCACTCTTTTTTGATCAATCATCCAGTTTGCCACCTCCTGAGTCAAAAAATAATTGCCTTTCAGATTGACTGAAATTACCTCGTCAAAACTATCTTCCGTTGCATTCAGAATATCGCGCCTCTCGGTTGGCGCTATACCTGCGTTGTTAACCAGAATATTCAGCCTGTTGAAATTGGTTATTACCTCGCTGAGGATTCTCTTGCGGTCTTCACCAAGGGCAATATTTCCCTGACAGTAAATTACATCTGAACCCAACTCTTTAACTGCCGACAAGGCTTCTCTGACAGATTCTTCCGGACGAACTCCATTAATTGCCAAATCAAAACCTAACATCGCCAGTTGTTTGACAATGCCAAAACCTATTCCTCTGCTTCCACCGGTAACCAATGCAACTCGTTTCATTTGTTATTATTTTTTAACCACATAGGCATGTAGAGTAAAAAGAATATTTTCTATGTGGCTATCTGGTTATTTTAATTAAATGAATATCCGTTTAATGACCTAACACCGAAGGTGTTTTATTTTCATAACCTTAGGTCAACGACCTAAGGACATTGAATCCTATATAACAACTGCCTGAAAGGCAGGACAAAATCATTCTTTCAGAAAATATCTTTCATCTATATCAATACCGTTTTCAATCAAAAACTTCCGATATTCTTCTTCAAAACTTACCTTTTTATGGTGCTCTTTCTGATTCTTAATATAATCGATTATCGTTTGTTTTTCTTTAAGATTATACGAAAATCCGGCAAAACTGACTGCCCACCCTTCAAAATCAGGAAAGTTCGGATTGTTTGACAACCATTTACTCGAATACTCTTTAAGCTCTTTCATAAAATCAGACACAGCAATAGTTGGATGGATATCAACTAATAAATGAATGTGGTTAGGCATACCACCAATACGGTACAGTTTACTCTTTTTGTTGTTGATAATACCCATGATGTATGCAAACAATTCATTCTCATATTGTTCTGAAATTGTATTTTTACTATTCTTAGTTCTAAATACGATGTGATATAAAAGTCTCGTGAAACTCATCTATCTATTTTAGTCCTGCCTTTCAGGCAGATGTTGGTTCTTCTATGTTTTTCCGCAGGTCGTTGACCATGCGGTTATTAAAATTTTGGCTTTTCAAGTCAATAGTTTCTTTAGGTCTTATTCCGGTTTACATTTCAATTATTTCTTAGATTTCAGGAATATCTACCCAACACCGTTTTGCCCAACTTTCCAGTCCCTTTTCTGCAAGCTGAACTCCTTTCGCTCCTTCATGAAGCGTCCAGGGGAACGGTTCGTCTTTGACCACATGCTTCAGGAATAATTCCCACTGAACTTTAAAAGCATTCTCATATATTTCCTGTTCAGGGACCTTTGCCCAACCCTCAAAATAATTGATTGGCTGGGGGATATCGGGATTCCAGACTGGTTTTGGAGTATTTCCATAGTGCTGAATGTAGCATTCACGAAGACCGGCCACTGCTGAGCCTTTTGTCCCATCAACCTGAAGGGTAAGCAAATCATCGCGCCGAACTCTCACCGTCCACGATGAATTGAAATGTGCAATAACGCCATTCTCCAATTCAAATGTTGCATAAGCCGAATCGTCGGCAGTACAGGCATAAGGTTTTCCATTTTCATCAACCCTGTTTTTGATGTGGGTTGCACCTAAACAGGAAACAGCTTTTACTTTTCCGAATACATTATCCAGAACATACCTCCAGTGACAAAGCATGTCGACGATAATTCCACCGTCGTCTTCTTTCCTGTAATTCCATGAAGGACGCTGTGCCGGAATAGAATCGCCTTCGAAAACCCAGTATCCAAATTCTCCCCGAACCGAAAGGATTTCACCAAAAAAGCCCTGCTGAATTAACCGTTTGAGTTTTACAATCCCTGGCAGCCATAATTTGTCCTGAACAACGCCGTTTTTTAGTCCGGCTTTTTTGCAGATTTCATACAATTCCAAAGCAACTTCCGTGCTTACCGCGATGGGTTTTTCGCAGTAAATATGCTTGCCGGCTTTGACCGCTTTTCGCACTGCATCTGCTCTTCGCCCTGTAGTTTGCGCGTCGAAATAGATGATATTATCCTGATTGCTGAGGGCTTCATCCAGATTTGTACTCATTTTGGTGATCCCGGTGAGTTTGCAAAGTTTTTTCAGTTTGTCCTCATCCCGACCAATCAAAATCGGGTCGGGCATGATGGTTTCACCAGGTCTGATCTTCACTCCGCCCTGTTTCATGATTTCCAGGATCGACCTCAGCAGGTGCTGGTTGGTTCCCATGCGGCCTGTCACCCCATTCATGATTATTCCTACTGTATGTTGTTTCATAGATTAAAAAATTTCAGAAATTATTACCAATCTATTTACCCAGAATTTTAATCAACACTTTTGCAATAGTTTCATTTCCTTTATCGGATGGGTGAAGCCCATCGTAAGTCAAGTTGATTGCCTCGGCCGGATATGGATATTCATCGGTTTCAGGATTGAATGGGACATCAATAAATTCGGGGTATTTATAGTTTTTATATTCACCTGTTTTTGGATCTTTCAAACGCTCGAAATTAACCAGATTTTCGATGCTAAGTTTTTTGTCATGAATAAGATCAACGACTTCCAGTTTTTCAGATTTACCAATACTCAAAACAGCGTTTGCAAATTGTTCAAGCGATTGTCCGTTTTTGTGTTTGTACGAACCCCAGGCATTATTCTTTTTATCATTGAGGTAAACAAAATTTACACGCTGCATGGGAGTAATCAGGATGATCCGGGCATTTTTGTTCAGCTTGCGAAGTGTATTAATAATTATGCGGTAAGAGCCAAAAAATGTATTGTTCCCGGTGTTATTCTTGTAATCGTCAATCGTTCCAATGGGGCGACCGGCCCACCAATCGTTCGTACCCAGAAAAACTGAATAAATATCGGCTTCTGTTAGTCCTAAATTCTCAATTTCTTTTGCTATACCACCTGCCGTCCAACCATTATGACCCTGATTGACATATTTTATACCGGTTAATTTCTCTGTAACAAGTGTCATGTAGCCTTTTGAAACCCGGTTTCCCGTTTCATCGGCATGATCATTCAAATAGGTTATTGAATCGCCAATAGCCACCCAAATTTTTTGTTTCGACGAAAACGAGCTGGTAATCGTCAGAATAGCAATTATTGCGAATATTTTTTTCATAGATTTTCTTATTGGTTGACAGTTTGAAATTGCAACAATCATTCCTATATGGATTCCTGATATGCTTTTACTATTTGTTTCAAAAACTCCGATTGATCCATTCTCCAGTATTTCGATGAAAATATTTCAACCTCATGATATCCTTTGAACCCGGCATTTTCAACCCAGGTTTTGATTTTCCGGATTGGGATACAACCTTCGCCCATCAACCCACGATCGTTCAGAAAATCAGTGGTCGGGGTTTTCCAATCGCAGATATGAAAAGCCAGCAAGGCGTTATTTTTACCGCAGCGTTCGATTTCCTTTTCCAGGTTTGGGTCCCACCAAAGATGATACACATCAACAGCAACTCCCACCCACGGCGAATTTAAGGCTTCGGTCATATCATTTGCCTGCGACAGGGTATTGATTGCCGAGCGGGCATCGGCATACATCGGATGTAGTGGCTCAATGGCCAACTTAACACCGGCTGCTGATGCTTCAGGAATAAGTTCAGCAATACCTTCCTGAATTTGTTTTCGGGAATCTTCGGGTGATTGCGCCGGATCGGCTCCGCAAACCAACACAATTAATTGTGTGCCAAGTTCAAATGCTTCCTCAATGGCTTTCCGGTTATCATCAAGTGCCAGTTTTCTTTTTTCGGGATCAACACTCGGAAAAAAACCACCTCTGCATAACGAAACGATGGAAAGGTCGTGGTCACGAAGCATTTGGCCAGTTTGCCTGATATTCCTTCCGGTTAACGCATCGCGCCAAACCGTTATTCCCTTTACACCGCTGGCAGCATAATTTTTTGCAGCATCATTGATATTCCAGGGTTTCGTGGTAATGGTGTGCACACAAAGTTTCGAAAGTTCGTTGAGTGGCTTCTGGTTCATTTGACACAGTTAAAAAAGGTGTAATAATTTTCTTTGTTGATCATCCGGTGAAGGTAGAGACCAGTTTCACGGATGTGGTAATCGCCCCACATACTCGATTCACCAAAAGGTATCTGGCTGCCTTTTGGAACAAAATCCCAGTTGTTGGGTCGGTGATAAATGGAGTGAAGCAACAGTCCCTGATGGTTTTCGTTGGTACTCAAATAGGGTTCGTTGAGTAAGGTATTCAGCACAGTAAGTCCGGCCTGGAAATATTTTTTCCCTGCTCCGGCATCTTCGTTTTCTGACAAATATTTTCCTAAGCGTAACAGCCCTTGCGCACCAATTGCTGCGGCAGAGCTGTCAACCGGCTCAAAATCATTGAATGGATCAGCAGGTTTGTTCAGGTAGTCGCCCATTTTATGCAGGTTTGGTGCGCCTGAGTCCCAATACGGTATTCCGTCGGTTGGCGTATTTTCGATGTAAAAATCGCAGGTTGCTTTGGCAGCTTTCAGCATAATAGTTGAAAGAACTTCTTTCCCACCGAAGTCGACCAACTCATTTTCATCAATAAAATCAAGCATTTCCAGTTGTTCCGAAAAACCACACATCGCCCAGGCCAAACCTCGTGTCCAGGTAGTGAAACCGGAAAAGCCTTGTTGTGAATTCGGACACCGGTAGTTTCCGTCTTTTACATTGAAAATACTTTCGTGGGCGGTGCGGCCCCAAACATCATAACTGTCGCGGCCTTCACCATAGAATACTGCATATTTTGCTGTAGCCTGAATATGCAGGATGGCACGTTCAAGCAAGCTGATTCTCACATCGCCTTCACCTTGAAAAACATGACCTAGCAGATGGCTAATCATTAAAGAACGGCAGGAACGTATCGTGTCGACAAACAAGGAATGCGCCCCGTTGAACGAATGAATAAAACCTCCGGATGGAATTTTAGTCCATCGTGAAGCCTGCACTGCTCCTGATATTTTTAAGGCCAGTTCATAAAAATTCTTCTCCCATTCATTGAACGGAATTTTGCCTTCGCGCATGAGTCGCAACAAGTTTCCGTAGGTGCTGACATTATTAAATCCATGATCGTGTACCCCGGTATGGCTGACATGGGGAGCCATTTTTGAAATTGTATTCTTTCTGGCTAACTCCAGCAATTTTTGATCTTCAGAAATGTCAAACTGAAGGATAGCTGATCCATATTGAAAACCCTGGGTCCATTCGGTCCATCCACGGGTTGAATATTTACCTTCGACGGTAAATACCGGAGAGCCTTTTGAATCATCGTACTGTTTTTCAATTAGATGGATTTTCTGATCTGAAAGTTGCCAGAACCGATTTAGTTTGCCCGAAAGTTCTTCAGGTTTAAGTTTGTCGTTTATTCGCATTGTGTTAGGTTCGTTTCAGAAGTCGAATTTACGTTTATTCAGTCTCTTTTTTTAATGCTGATCGGGTTTTTTGAAAAAAGTTATTCATTAATAAAGGCACAATCAGAAGAGCTAGACTTGAAAAAGGTAATCTATTTTATTGGATTTGATGAAGGAAAACGAGAGATTCTGTATTTCACTCCATTAAGATGAGGTAATTTGCTTTTGCCGAAGCATGGAAATCCGGTTTTAGCTTGCTGTTGTATTTCGTAGTTATTTTAATTTTTTTCTGACTACAAAAAAATCATTGTATTCTTTTTCAATCTCAAAGTTGAATTTTTCATATAATTCTAATGGCCCTTTATAATGGTGTTCACAAGATAGCTTCCCTTTTCCCGGATAGGCCTCAATGTAATCATAGTCTTGAGATGAATAGTCCGTGCATACCTGCTCAAGTAATTTCCGGGCAATACCCTTTCTCCTTAATTCAGGGCTTATCACAAAACATACAATTGAACAGACTTTGTCGTTAGGATTATCTATCAAGTCGTAATACTTTAATAGTCTCTCATAGTTTAATCTGTTGTTTACATTGCACCATCCAACCGGCCTATTATCTGAATAGGCCAGATACCCAGTCATTCTATTTTCATTGATATAGTTGATCACCGAAGCACGATTATCCTCTCTGTTCCATTGATCATTTGTCCCGGTAAAATGAAAAGAAAAACAGTAACAAGCTGACCATTCAGGATTTTCTGTAAATACAATGTTATCAAAGAAGAACAAATAATCCTTTATTAATTCAGGCGTTAAAGGTTTAATCGTAATATTCATAATTCAGGTTATTAACTTGATAGATGTATTTTTTCTTTTCATTCGTGTACTCCGCTTTCTAACAGGCTAACTGTTTTTTTGTTACGGTCAATCTCACAAGTTACACCAATCGGAAGCGTGAAGGTTGGACAAGTATGTCCAAAGTCCATTCCGGTAATAACCGGCAAATTGGATCGTTCTTCCTCAGCCATTATTTTCAAAAGCTCTTTGTTATAATCTTCCGCAAACGAAGAGTTGCAAAGCCGTCCAAGAATTAGCCCATTTATACGATGCAAAATTCCCTGCGCAGCAAAGTTTCTCAGCCACCTGCGAAAATCATCCGGTTTTGGCGTTTCATCAGATGTCTCTAAAAACAGGATGCAATCTTTCCATTCCTCCTTTTCCGGCCAATAATCGGTACCTTTCAATAATTCCAGAACCTCCATGCATCCGCCAAGTAATCTGCCCTCAACTTTTCCATGTCCCTGTAAAAAGTTCCACCGGGTATTTTCGGTTAGTTTTCTTTTGGTATTGAGTAAAGGAGGGGCGAACCATTCAAGTGGTTCGGATGTCCAGCCGTTTTGATTTGGCAGAATTTGTCCGACAGGCGTTGAAGAGAACAAGGTACGTTTAATATCATTTATTTGATAGGAATGCATGCCCCCAAATTCGGCAAACCCAACCATTAAGGAAGTACCGTAAAAGGAGGTTAAACCCGCTTTGTAACAGGCAAAATGGGTTATGGTGGAGTCGGAAAATCCTAAAAATATTTTAGGATTATTCCTGATGACATCAAGGTCAAGGTAGGGCAAAGTTCTGATGCTGTCATCTCCCCCGATATTGGTAAATATGGCTTTTATTGACGGGTCCGAAAAAGCCTCCATTAAATCTTCAGCTCTTGCTTTGGGGTTTTTATAAATCCATTCTGCCGGCTTTAAGGCATTGGCTGTTTCCACAACACGAAGTCCAAAAATAGTTTGCAGGTTATTTTTGCCCTGTTCGTATCGATCTAAAAGTCCGCTTGTACCGCCCCAGGAAAGTGAAATCGTGGCAACTTTGTCGCCTTCTTTTAATACTGCCGGTTTGATAAGTGTTTTCATAAAATATCTGTTAACTATTCGTTGCATTTACTCGGTGTACGCTTGGCTAATTTACTGACAAGGAGCAATTGAAATCCGACTTGTAGATTGCTGTTTTGCACAATTCATTTACATCTTTTCAGGTGATTCAACGGTAAATTCATTTCTTATATTGCCAGTGTTTAGTGTAGTTTCTGGTTCAAATAAAAGTAAATGAACCTCAGAATCAGCAATTGGCCTATGCTTTACTCCTCTGGGAACAATAATAAATTCACCTTCTTTAATTTCAACTATCCTATCACCGTAATCCATCTTCAAAAGACCTTTAATAACCAGGAAAAACTCATCTTCATTATCATGGTGATGCATGATGAATTTATCCTTGATTTTTACAAGCTTAACATGCTGATTGTTTAATTCGCCCACAATAATGGGTTTCCAATACTCCTTAATCAAATTTAACTTGTCTTGAATATTTACTTTATCCATATCTATTGAGGTTTATGTCTTTTTGAATTGTACCCAACTTTTCGTCTTTTCTGCGCAGGGTGGGAGTTAACCGATGAACTTCCTAAAATGGGCTACACTTTTTATTTTTACTTTCCTGTTAGAGAATCACCTAAAACCGACTCGCGTTTAGTTTGCTGTTATCGGGCGTTTTTAAATATTTCATTTATATATTCCTTTTTATTCCTCTTTAAAAACTCGTCAAACACATTGTTGTCAGGATTTTCTGTTTTTAGTTTTTTCAATTCTTCTTTTCCATCTTTTTCCTTTCCAAGGAGTATAAGCGAAACAGCTCTGTTCAGTCTATTTGCAATAATGTCATCTTTTTTCTCAGGATTAAAAATCCTCTCGTCAAATATCTCGACACTCTTTTTATAGTATTTTTTAGCTCCCAATGTATCTCCCAAACCTTCATTTAGAATACCTGTAAATGTCCAGCCCTCTGCAAGATCAGGTTTTTTCTTAATTACTATTTCCATCTCAGATAATGCTTTATCAAATTCCTTTCTGGTAATATAAATACTAACTTTATTTGAATGTGGAATATAGTAGGTTTCATCAATCGCTATTGCTTTGTCAAATAGAATTAAAGCACTATCATTATTACCTCTTTGCATTTGATCAACAGCTTTTTCATTTAATTCAATCGCTTTAGGATTATAAATTCCCTTTTTGTCTATACCAGAACAAGAATCAAAAAGAATCCAAATCAAAATAAAAATGATCAATCGTGTCATTATTGTGTCTATTTAAATGATCTACAACACTGAAATATCAGAAATACCTCTCCAATTTACGAAATATTATTCACTCTGCATATTATGTTTCGGATTTGTTTAAAAATGATTCACGGAGCGACCAACCTTTAAATCAAAGTAATAACCGCTAAAAGTGATCAACCTGCCTTCGATATGCACAATAAAAAAAGCGTTTACAACTTTTACCTTGTAAGCGCCTGATTGGTTGGTCGGTCTGCAGGGATTCGAACCCTGGGCTGGCAGATTAAGAGTCATATTTTTTAATAAGTGCCAAAAAGAATCAATGAAAGCTAAAATGTGGTCATTGATAGTATTTAAGGAAAATTAACTTTGCTGATAAAGGTCGTTAATGGGGAAAGGTAAATAAAAATTAAGATATCAATTTTGAAAAATGATATATATTTGTATACCTTTACAACTTTTAACCGACACATGAAATATTCTGAATTTCACAGAAAGATTGTACGGAATGGCTGGAAATTTAGTCATGCAGAAGGTAGCCACTATTTTAATACAAAAGACGGCATTCTTTCAGAGCCTGTACCTTATCATGGTAGCAAAGAATTTTATGAACCACTAAGGAAGAAAATTGCAAAGAGTATGGGGCTTAAATAACCTTATTAAAAAATGCGACGATGGAAAAATTAGTTATTGAGATTGGGGCAAGCTCGAACCATTTTGGCGGTTTTGCCGTCAATGTTGATGGTGTGTATGGAGCCGGTAATACCCTTGATGAATGTAAAACCGACATTTTAGAGGGGCTACGGTTGCTGATCAAGAACCGTGAAAAGAGCAATTGTAAAATCCCAAAATGGCTGGTTGACGGAGAATACGAAATAGAATACAGGTACGATGTTCAAAGTATTTTAAGCTACTACGCCAACGTATTTACCAAACCCGCGCTTGAGCGATTGACAGGTATCAATCAAAAACAGCTTCACCACTACGCCACCGGTCTTAAAAAGCCACGCGAACCCCAACGAAAGAAAATTGAACAGGCGTTACACCGTCTGGGCAGTGAGTTAATGTCCGTTCGTTTTGTTTGATCAGGCTTTGTATTTTAATCAACGACCACTCCTGTAACGAATTAAGCAGGGAAATATGCCCGGCTTAATTGTTTAATTCATCGAAATCGACAAAAACGGAGATTGAGTTTATCAATCCGGGTATCAAAGAAAAAAGCGCTTACAATTTTTACCTTGTAAGCGCCTGATTGGTTGGTCGGTCTGCAGGGATTCGAACCCTGGGCCCGCTGATTAAGAGTCATATTTTTTGCCTTCCTTTATTTTCCTTGCATTATCATTTGATTGATATTCAATAGCTTAAATAGTAATTATTTTCTTTTATTTTCTCTTATCTGTTGTTTTTTAACCAAAATGTATGTATATTGTATGTATCAAAATTGATAGTAATTAACCTCATTCTTAATAAATTACATACATATGATTGGCGTAACTACTGCAATAATACATGATAAAAGGATAAAACGCAAGGACGGCACTTATGCTGTAAAGCTTAGAATCACTTTTAATCGCACACAGAACTACTATCCTATCGGAACAAGTTTATCAATCGATGATTGGGATAAAGTACATTCAGAAAAACCCAGGGGAAAGTTTAAGGAGCATCTTTTGTTTTTCAATAAAATTGAAGAGCAATCAGTTGCGATTATCAGAGAAATGCCGGTTTTCTCCTTTGCACTATTTGAAAAGAAATTCAATCAAAAGCCAAAAGCTAGTCAAGGAGTCCTTGAGGTTTATAGCAGCTATATTTCTGAACTTAAACAAAACGGACGAATAAGCACGGCATATAGCTACAACAATGCTAAACAATCAGTCACCAAATTTTTGGAATCGAAAAACAGAAAGAAGATTGCATTCTGGGAAATTACAACCGAATGGCTGAATACATACGAAAAGTGGATGTTGGACAGCAAAAATTCAATTACCACTGTTGGCATTTACATGAGAAGTCTGCGGACAATAATAAATGTAGGGATTCAGAATGGATTATTCGACAAAGACCTTTATCCATTTGGAAAACGAAAATATCAAATTCCCTCTGGCCGCAATTTAAAGAAAGCGTTGTCATTGGCAGATATTTCAAGCGTTGTAAATTATCCAACAAAAACCGTTAGTGAAAGGCGTTCCCGGGACTTATGGGTATTTAGCTATTTATGTAATGGTGCAAATATTAAGGATATTGCAAATTTGAAATTCAAGAATATTGAAGGAAATCGAATTAGCTTTATTCGTGCAAAAACAAGCAATTCAACCAAACAAGATCGTCAGGCTATTAGTGTTTTTATCTTACCAGAGATTCAGGCAATAATCAATGAATGGGGAGTTGATACAAAAGAACCTGAAGACTATATTTTCGGTTTGCTCTCAAAAGATGATACTCCAGAACAAGAATATGCCAAAATCTATCAGGCCACCAAAACGATCAATAAATACATGAAGGAGATCGGGAAAGACTTAAAGTTCACTCTTAAGTTAACCACATATACCGCCCGGCATTCCTTTGCCACCGTGCTAAAACGTTCAGGCGCACCAACTGAGTTTATCAGCGAAAGCTTAGGACATAAGGACCTCAAAACCACAGAAAACTATTTGGATAGCTTTGAGGATGATATGAAGGAATCTTATCAAAAACAATTGCTTAATTTTAATGCCAAATAATCTGCCACAATGGAAAATCTATTGTCGATCCCAAACAATATACTTTTTGGAAGTTTACGTCCGTGGTCCAAATCAAATCAGGAGGAAGAAAAATTTCAATACCTTTTAAATCTCAATTTACGAGCTTGCAGGCAAAATCCTTCTGATTTTTTCAAAAATGCAATTTCCGCATTTAAGCAACTAAATATTTCAACCGAACAGGAAAACATTAAAGAATTTGAATTACTGTCAAAGATTAAATCTGACAAAGATTCAGATGGAAAATTTTCAATCATCAAACTGCCTGTTTTTTTCAATAAGCAATCCGAATTTTATTCCATTCTACTCAGAAATGAATTGATTGGAATACTGGAAATTACATTTGAGCAATTGAAAAACGCTGATGAGATTGAGGTCAAATATATCCTCTACCATCTTTTCGAAAAGATAAAGGAATTATTTAACCGAATTTCTGAACTTAACTTTGAGAACAAAACCACTTTATTCGTCATTGATACTTTGAAATTATGTTTATTAAATATTCATTTTGAGCTTGTTCGGCACTATTCAAAGTTTCTTGATTTTGAAATTTTAAGTGAAAGCGAAATCCTTTTTTTGGTAAGTCCTGATTTTGAGCAAACCAAGACAGAAAAGACAAACATATCATTTATGATAGACCAGTTTCTATCAGAAAGCCAGACAAAGGTTAGCACCGCAGAATCAATTAACTCAGTTAAATTAGAGCAAGAAGAAACTATTGTTCTGCCAGAGCCAATATTTATCCCTCGACAATCAGATTTTAGAGGTTCAGGAAAGAGTCCTGTAAGTTATGCTGATATCCGAAATGTTGTAGCATTTTCAACGTTTGAACAGGAATTATTCGAGTCTAAAATTATCAATTCGGAATATGATTTCATACCCAAGCGAGGCAATAAGGAAATGTTAGCCGCATTATACCATATTTTGATCCAGAAAAACTACTTCCGAAAGAATAACTTTAAAAGCAAAAGAAATTTCGATGGATGTCATTATCGTCAATATTTAGATTACAGATACAAGGTTGATACTTCCCAGCAATTCCGAAAATGTAATGATGGAGACATTCAAATATTCAAACACCAATACCACTGGATAGAAAGTATCGAATATTGCAGATAAATTACCAGCCCTTCAATTTATTAGTACTGCCTTAATTACCACCACAGCCATGTAATAATCAGATAATGTGCGATTTATCCTATTGTCAATAATACCGCTTTTTCCCTTATTACCCGTCCTCATTCTTTCTTCTGAACTTTGTTTCGTCGCTGAGATACAGTGATGACTTTTGCGCAAAAGTCCATTCTTAATTTAATAATTTAAGTTATGGACGAACAAGTCTTAACAGAAATCAGGGAGTTAAAAAAGCTCATTTATGAGCAAAACATGCTCCAGAAGGAAGTTTTAAACTTCAACGAAGCAGCGGTTTATTTGGAAGTTTCGCATTCGCACCTTTACAAATTAACCAGTACAGGCACCATCCCGGCATATAAGCCTAATGGGAAAAAATTGTACTTCAACCGTGAGGAATTGAATAGATGGTTGTTGTCAAACCGGCAAGCATCAATTTCAGACATCGAGGAAGAAGTCAGTCAGTTTAAACTCAAATCGGGGAGGGCAAAATGATGGAAGAGATCGTAAAAGGCCTTCTTCACCTTTCAGGCGAATTGAAGGAAATTAAAGTACACCTTCAGCACCTGAATAAAACACGTGCCGAAATATTTAACGAATCCTGGATTGATGGGCAAGATGTTTTGCTTGCCCTCAATATCAGCCAGCGCACTTTGCAGACTTTGCGCGATTCAGGTACACTGCCCTTTTCAAAGCTCAATGGCAAATTCTACTATAAGGTTTCCGATCTGGAATCATTACTTGAAAGCAACTACTCCGGAAACCTTAAACGCCAAAGCCATGATTGAGGAAAAGCAAATTCTGCACGACACGCATTACGGCTTAAATATTTACGCACACATCCTGCGAAAATATTACCCGGACGAAGTAGTCATTGAGCTTTCGGGCAAAACATGTAAGCCGACCCGGAATCCGTTTAACGGGGATAAAGTTTCCCTTAATATCAGCAATCAAGACTGGATTTTCTATTTCGAAGATGCTGAATTGCCTGACTTCAAAGGAAACCCATTCGATTTTGCTACACATCACTACAAGCTAAACGGTCAGGAATTGCTGCAAAAGATAAACGTTGAAATGAACTTGCAAATAGGAGAACCGAAAGGTTTTTACACCAACAAGAAAAGCAAAGTTCAGGTACCCGAAGTTGATGCCAATCTTCCAAAATTCAGTTATTTCCGGTGCCCGGTGACCAACACCCAACCCACCGCTGAAATGACCATTCCAGATGTTTATGCTGCCATCAAAAGCAACAAATACAAACGACAAACGGAAGAATTGCGAAGCATCAGCGAACCCGAATCAGCCCGGAAATACAAGGCTAAAAACTTTGATTATGTGACATTTTCAGGACTATTTTCCAAACGAAATGATTCCGCATTAATCCAACATTCAGGACTGATAACGCTCGATTTCGACCATGTTTCAAACCTTAAGGAACTAAAGGAAACTTTGCTTCAGGATAAATATTTTGAAACAGAATTGATTTTTGTTTCGCCTTCAGGTGACGGTCTGAAATGGATAATCTCCATTGATCTAAAGGAATGTAATCATCAGGACTGGTTTCAGGCAATCGCTGCCTATTTGATGGCAACTTATGAGTTGGAAGTTGACAAATCCGGGAAAGACAATTCCCGGGCTTGTTTCCTGCCTTATGATCCGATGATTTACATCAATCCCAATTATCTAAAATGTCCGTTTTCACAATCAACAAATTTAAAAAGTCATGCAACCCAATAAATATAGTTCATTTTTATTGAAGGTGCTTTTAAAGTTAGCATCCTCCAGTTGGCCACTTTGGTGGCCTGTCCTCCCATTCCTCTTTTTCTATTCAGATATTCTTCTGAAATTTTCGCTGCTATGCATCATTATCTTTTAAAGCCAAAGAAGATGAAAGAAAAATTCAATCCCAAAGATTGGTTGCAGGCAGCAACAGAAAAGCCAGAACTTCCGCAAACGCTCCCCTCTCCAATTGGAGAGGGGTCGGGGGTGAGGCCTGATTTCGACCTCATCATTTCCCGGCTCGAAGCCACTCAAACCGACATCACCGCCAATTATTCCGATTGGCGGGACATCGGCTTTGCCTTCGCGGATGAATTTGGAGAAGCTGGCCGGGATTATTACCACCGGACCAGCCGATTCTATTCCGGTTATTCGCCAACCAATTGCAACAAACAATACGACAAATGTCTAAAAGCAAAAGGAAATGGTGTAACCTTGAAAACCTTTTTTCACCTCGCGAAACAGGCAGGTATTAATATTTCACCTATCAATAACCCGCCAGTGTCTCCAAGACCTGACGGCTTTTCGACGGTTATTCCTAACCTGTTAGCGTCCGAGGGACCTGACAGCGTTACTGAAGGAACAAACGCTATCTTCAACACCCCTCAACTTCCTTCTGAAATTTATTCCAATCTTCCCGAAATCCTTCAGGAAAGTGCCGATCTGTTTCAGGATTCAGTAGAAAAGGATGTTTTTCTGATCGGTGCGATTGCAGTATTAAGTGGATGCTTGCCAAATATACAAGGCATTTATTTTGACGAACCTTGTACAGCGCATCTTTTCGCATTCATAACAGCTCCGGCAGGTTCCGGAAAAGGAAAAATGAAATGGTCTAAATATTTCGGTCAGGCCATTCACGATCACATGACCGAACAATCCCGGAATGAAAGGGCGGCTTTTGAATCAGAGTTGGAGCAATACAACAACTTAACCAAAGCACAACGGCAAGGTGCGCTAAGACCGGAAGAACCACCACGAAAGATGTTCTTTATTCCGGCCAACAGCAGTTCATCAGCATTTATCCAGGCATTGTCGGATAATAATTTTAGTGGGGTACTTTTTGAAACCGAAGCAGACACACTAGCCGACACCTTCAAACAGGAATGGGGTAATTTTAGTGATGTGCTGCGAAAAGCGTTTCACCATGAAAGCACCAGCATGTTTCGCCGGAAAGACAACGAGTTTATTGAAATTCGTGATCCGCATATTGCCATTGCTTTATCAGGAACCCCAAAGCAAGTTCATAACATGATGCCAGATGTCGAGAATGGTTTGTTTAGTCGTTTTCTATTTTATGCATTCGAGGACAACAGCGATTTTAAAAATCCGTTTGTCTCTCATCGTCCGGTAAATTATACCGACTTCTTCATAGAAAAAGCCACTGTCATTTTCGATTTGCATCATCAGTTAAAAAACCTCCGGGAGCCAGTCAGTTTTCAATTGACTGATGAACAAGGCCATCAATTCACCGAACTTTTTAACACCATGCTTTCGCGAAATAAACTATTGCTGGGACGCGATTTCGATGCCAACATTAAACGATTGGGGCTCATTACCTTTCGGGTGGCATTGATACTTTCTGCACTTCGTATTCTGGAAGAAGGCGAACTCCCGAATCCAATGGTTTGCAGCAATCTTGATTTTCAAACAGCTATGACCATTGCTACAACACTCGAAAAACACGCCATTGCAGTTTTCCAAAACCTGCCAAACAACGAACTAAAAGGGACAAAACTAAAATTCTTCAAGAAGCTACCACCGCAATTTGACCGGCAGGGTTATCTGAAAATCGCTGAAGAGTTAAGGATTCACCCCAAAACCGCCGAAAAATACATCGGTCAGTTTAAGCCCAAACTTCTCCACCACGAACACAATCAATACAGTAAATTGTTAGAGTAGGAAGTAGGAAACGTAGGATTCATAGGATTCACATTGCAAGGCCACCATTCTGCGTGGCCTTTTTCTTTTTGAAAACTGGAAACTGGGACTATCAACTTTTTTTATTTCCTACGTTTCCTACAAATCCTCTTTCCTCTGTTGGTAAATATTATTATTTGATGTTGCTTTTGCTTTCTCTTATTTTGTAAATTTGACACAATTGTCTAAAAAATCATGTCAATATGAAAAGTGCTGATTTTGTTGCATATATAAAAGCGAGAAGAGAGTCGAAAGGTATTCCACAAAGAATTATTGCCCATCGGTTAAATATTGATACAAGCACACTTTCTAAAATAGAATTGGGTGAAAGGCAAGTGACAGTAGAAATGATAAAGGGTTTTTCTGAGATATTGGAGATTGACTATAAGGAGCTTCAAATTAAGTTTATTTCCGAAAAAATTATTAATGACTATTCCAATCAACCATTTTTCAGCGAAGCTATAGAAAACGTAATTTCTAAAATTAAAAAATAAAGTATGTCTCAAAACATTTCACAATACGAATCAGACGTATGGAAAACGGCTGATCTCCTTATTGGTGCCGGAATTAAACAAAGTGATTTTCCAAAATTTATGATGCCTTTCTTTGCGCTGATCATGGTCGAAAGCCGCCTGATCCGGTATGCAAAAGAACTGGAAAGCGAAATTGACCGAAAGGATATTGATGGGTTCATCGAAGAATTTAAGGATTTGGGGTTGGGCTTCAACGACTATGTAGTTCGCGAAAACAAGACGCTGAAAGACATTTGTAAAAACGACAAGACTTTTGATGTTGACTTTCATGCTTATTTAAAAGCCTTCGACTCCGAGACAAAGTATCTGCTGGGTGTTGACAAAGGAAATGAAGAAGCAAAGTTTCTGGACATTTCGGGCGTAAGCGGGCAACTTAAAAAGAAGGGTATTCTGTTTGCTTCCATTAAAACCTGGAGCGAAATAGATTTAGCTCCTTTCAATAACTCCGAAATTACCACACTTGAAGAACACATTAAACGTAAATGGGCAGACATTTCGGCTGAAACGGCAGGGGAGCAATACACGCCGGATGATATTATCTCATTAATTTCTGAAATCATTGCTTCAAAAATTGACGACAACGGCAAATTCCTGACCATATTTGACCCGACCTGCGGCGGCGGAAACTTGTTATTCGGAGTTGAAGACAAGATTCAGGAGAAATTTCCGAACCGGCCAACGGCCACTTTCGGACAAGACTGGAGCGACTCGCTTTATGCCTTGGCCAAGATTGAAAGCCGTTTCCGCAAAGACTCTAAAATTGAATACGGCAACAGCCTCACCGACATTAAATTTATTCACAACAAATTCGATATTGTGGTGGCTAATCCACCTTACGGCGTTGACTGGAAAGGCTACAAAAAGGATATTGACAACGACCAGACCGAACGCTTTCACGACATTCCTTCCATCTCTGACGGCCAGTTTCTGTTTACCCAACATATCCTTTACCATTTGGCTGATGATGGACTTTCAATTGTGGTACACAACGGCTCGACATTGTTTAGCGGCGATGCCGGAAGCGGCGAAAGCAACATCCGCAAATTCTTTTTCGACAACGATTACGTTGAAGCCCTGATACAAATGCCTACCGACGAGTTTTTCAATACCGGCATTTACACCTATTTGTGGGTATTCAACAAGAACAAACCTGCGGAACGAAAAGACAAAGTTATCCTGATCAATGGCAGCGATCTTTTTGTGCCGCTCAAAAAATCGAGGGGTAAAAAGCGCAAGGAGATGGATTTATACAACCGGAATATAATCGTCGACACCTTGACCAACTTTAAGGAAACGGACTTTGCCAAAGTATTCGACAAATGGCATTTCTATTTCAACAAACAATCGGTTATGCTGACCAACGTGGATGAGAACGGCAAAAGCCTTGAAGCTGAATTGCCCGTTAAAACCAACAAGGAAGGCGAAGAAAAACGGGTGAAATCGATTTCGCTGAAACCTGTCAAAATTGTGCAGAAAGAATCGGATGATTCTCCGGCAATTGAGATCACCGAGTTTGAAATTTCCACCTTCGATCCGGCTAAATTCATTAGTTTGGACGACTATTTCGAAAAGCAGATTAAACCCGTTATTGCTGAACTCGACTACAAGGAAAAGAACCTGAAAGTAATTACTGAGAAAGCAAGCTATTGGTATGATGCGGATAAGGAAACTATGGTTGAAGAAGCCAAAGGGAAACAAAAATCGCTAGGTTGTGGGAAGATAGTCATCAAAGCAACACTTAAAAAACAAGCCAAATCGAAAGAAGCCCTGATAACCATTGTAGTTGAACTTACCCCTGATTACCAGAAAGATTACGAGATTATTCCATATTCGCCTATGCCCGAAGAGAATCAGCAGCGCATTGATAATTTTATGGCAAAGTATGTTGCCAAGCCTTTTGAATACCTCGACAATGTAATTGGCGTGGAAATCAATTTCAATAAGGTTTTCTACCAGCCGGAACAGTTGCGAGACGTGCCTAGGATTTTTTCCGATTTGCAGACACTGGAAAATACGTTAAAGAACCTTGAAACTGAATTGATATTATGAAACAGATTGATAGCCAGTTCAGTGCGTTAGATTTCTTTTTGGGGAAAATACCCAACAATTGGAAAATGAATATTAAGTTGTCATCTATTGCGAGTAATAATAGAGGCAGTTTTACTAACGGGCCATTCGGTAGTGATCTTCTTACTTCGGAGTTACAAGAGATAGGTGTGCCTGTAATTTATATACGGGATATAAGTAATGGTGTTTATCAAAGAGTAAGTGATGCCTACGTTACGGCCCAGAAGGCAAAGCAACTAAGTGTTTGTAAAGTTTCTGAAGGAGATATTTTAGTTGCAAAAGTTGGTGATCCCCCCGGAATATCAGCGTTATATCCCAAGGATGAACCCGCTGCGATAATAACACAAGACGTTATAAGAATTAGAACTCAAAGTCGAATTGTTAACAATGTCTTTCTTGTTTTTTTACTAAATTCTCAGTTTGGGAAATATCTTATTGACCAGATAACGGTAGAGTCAACTCGCAGCAGGATAAGCTTAGGTGACTTTAAACGCATAAATATCTTTCTGCCCCCTTTATGCGAGCAAATCGCTATTGCCCTTTACCTTGACCGAAAAATCTCAGCTATCGACCGAAAAATTGCCCTGTTGGAGCGAAAAATAGCCCATTACCAGCACCTCCGAAAAAGCTTGATTAACGAAACCGTTTGCCGTGGATTAGATAAAAATGTAAAGCTAAAAAATAGTGGGATTGAATTTATTGGGTTGATCCCGGAGAATTGGGAGGTAAAGAGGTTGAAGGACTTGTCAAAAAGTATGGGAAGTGGAGCCACGCCTTTATCTAATATTCCATCCTATTATGAAAATGGTATTCTTAATTGGGTAAATACAGGAGATTTGAATGATGGTTTAATAAATGATTGCCAATACATGATTTCTCAACATGCAATAAATGATTATCCAAATTTAAAGACGAACAAAAAAGGTACACTTTTAATTGCAATGTACGGAGCAACCATCTGTAAAATAGGATTGCTAAATATTGAAGCCACGACTAATCAGGCATGTTGCTGTATCAATTTCAAAAATGAATATTTAAGTAAGTTTGTTTTTTACTGGTTTTTAGCAAATAAAAATCATATCATTAGTTTGAGTGTTGGGGGTACGCAACCCAACATTAGCCAAGGTATAATTTCCAAATTATTGATAGGAATTCCATCACTATCTGAACAAACTGCCATTGCCAACTATCTCGACGAAAAGACCCAAAAGATAGATAACATTGTACGCAACATCAAAGCCCAGATAGAAACCCTGAAAGAATTGCGTAAAACCCTAATAAACGATGTGGTAACGGGAAAAATAAAAGTAACACCATGAGTATGCAAAATAAAACCTTCAACATCTATTGCGACGAGAGTTGTCACATAGAACACGATCACAAACCCTATATGTTTTTGGGTTCTGTAAGTTCTGCCTACAACCAGGTTAAATTACATACTGAGCAAATCAATGAATTAAAAAAGAAACATCATTTTTATGCTGAGATAAAATGGACTGGTGTTTCAAAATCAAAAGTTCATTTTTACAAAGATCTGGTTGATTATTTCTTTGCCACCGATCTTAAATTCAGGGCAGTTGGTGTCGAAAAGGCTCAAATAAATCATGACGCATTTGGTAAAACATACGACGATTTTTATTACACCATGTATTACTATTTGCTTAATCACAACATCAATAGCCTTTATAACTACAACGTATATTTAGACATAAAAGACACCCTAAGTGCCTATAAAGTAAATCGGTTAAAAGATATTCTAAACATCAAATTCGGAGTATTTCGGAATGTTCAAAACATCCGTTCGCACGAAAGTATATTGATGCAGTTAGCTGATTTTATGATGGGTGCCATTTCCTATTTGCATAACGACGATAAAAAACTTAATTCAGCTAAAGTGCAAGTAATCGAAAAAATAAAACATCATTCAAATGATTCCTTGCTATGCACCAATTATTCTAAAAAACTCAATTTATTTTTCATCGAACTTAGATAATTATGCCTCTTAACCTATTGAAAATATACAATCAGCTTTTAGATTTTGGCGCATTTAATGAACCTCGAAGGCAACAATCTTTGATGGGTGTTTTTGATCGTGATTTTACCAATAACCCAAATCTAAGTTTTAGAAGGAAGCAAGTTACACCTACTCCTGCGAATGGCGTAATAGAGATGGCTACACTTTTCACTCATCTAACGACTGAAATAGTCGATCAGAAAACAAGAAGAAGAGAATTTGAGTTGCAACGCTCACGCAGGCTTCACTGGGTAAGATTCCATATTGATGAACGTAAACCTGACAATATGATGGTTTTCACGGTTAAAGAACCCGAAGGTTTTAGAACCTACATTTACGACAAAGATGAAAAATATGTAGTAGTACTTGAGCCTTTACGCGATGGGAATAGTTATTATTTGCTTACTGCTTACCATGTTATGGGTAAGGATGCACAAAGAGATAAGTTTGCGAAGAAGTATAAAAGGAAATTAGATGTAGTGTTATAAAAAGCAAAAAACGCAGAGCATCGTGGCTTGCGTTTTCCGATTTCCTTTCTTCGAATGAAGAATGAACTCGGTGCAAACGTAACAACTAATTCTTACAAATCAAATTTTTGATTGTTAAAAAAGTAAAATACCTTCAAATCAACATGAACGAACTCGACCTACAAGCCAAATACCTGATAAACTTTTTTTGCGAAAGAGCCGACGGGCTGCAATACAAAGAGGTGAAAGCCAATACGGTTTCGCGCCAGTTTTTTATTGTCGAAGATTTAAAACATTTCCTAAGCGAAACTTCGCTCAACAAAGACAATTACAGAAAACTACTCCGCAAATTTGGCACAGAAAAAGAATTGATGGAAGCATTCATGGATTTTCTGAATGGCCGTATAAAGTCGTCGATGAACATGGCTATTTTTATCAATAGCAACAAATCGGTTACTTTCGAAGGTGTCACTTTGTATTTGTTTTACCCCACTGGCTCCGAGTTCAACGAAGACAAACTCTTTAACGAGAATATCTTTTCAGTCGTTCAGGAACTGCCCTACACCTTTAAATACCAAGGGAAGCAGCTTTATTCTTTTCGCCCCGATTTATCGTTTTTTCTCAATGGTATCTATCTGGGATATAGCGAGCTGAAAAGCAATTACAACAACCAGAACGCACGAAACAATGGTCGCAAAAAGGTGGCTAAAGATTATTTATCTGCCGTTCAGGAATATTTGATCATTGCCGATGGCAATGACATTTCGCAGAATGTTCGCAAAGACTTCTTGAAGATTTTTGAGAAAGCCATTCACATTACATCAACCGATATAAACGACACGTATGTAATCCGCAATATATCCAATCAATTCGAAGAAATTAAAAATACGGTTGCCTCCGGAAGTTTCGACTTTGAAACCTATGACAAGAAGCTGATAAAAGATTTTAAATCGTACCCGTTAAGGAATCCGAAAGGAACAAAAACTGAACGTTTTGAGGAAGTTTTCAAAGCACTTTACGATAAACGAATGATTGAGAAGGAAATTCTTTATTACAACTTTATCGAGCGTGACTTAATCAAAAAGGAAGGCAGCAAAACCAAGGAATACAAGCACAACGATGGCTTTCTCATTAGTCCACGTCCCAAACAAAAATTTGGAACTGATAAGATAATGAGTAAAATCGGTGAGTTTCTGGAACACGAGAATGAACCGGATTATTTCATAACCAAGCTAAAAGCAGACTTAAAAGCCAAAGGTGTTGGCGATACGCAAATTGAAGAACTAATTGGCAAACGCCAGAAATACCAAAACAACAAGAATGTGTATTCATTGCTGTTGCAATATGCAGCCGGTTTTGGTAAAAGCAACATTATTGGTTGGACGGCTTTGCAATTAAAAGACTTACGCAAGGATGGCCATTACATTTACGATAAAGTAATGTTGGTAGTTGACAGGCTACAATTGCGCGACCAGCTTGACTCCAAAATGTACAACATGAACATCAGCAACAAGATGTTCGTTGAAGCCTCCAATCAGAAAACGTTTATTGATGCCCTGAAAAGCGACACTCGGATTGTCGTGGTCAATTTACAGAAGTTCAGTACCATCAAAGATGTATTAGCCCCGGAAGTCATCCAGAAACTAGCCTCATTAAGAATTGCATTTCTGATTGACGAAATCCACCGGTCCAATACCGGTGAGCAGCACGAAGAAATGGTGAGTCTGTTCGATGAACTTCAGGCCAGTTTCGATAACAACAACGAATATAAGAAACACAAAAAAAAGAAAAACCTGATCGTCGGTTTTACGGCCACTCCAAGCGACCACTCACTTGCCCGATTTGGTGAATTTAGCCGATATGCCGAAAACATGCCTATCTGGATACCGTTCGATAGCTATACCATGAAAGAAGCGATTGAGGATGGGTACATTCTTAACCCGATAAAAGGAATTGTTCCGGTGTCAGCAAAAATGTTTTTTGAGATACCGGATAATGAATTGGAAGGCTTTGAAGATGATCATGGTTACGAGCCTATTCCTGACGATACCGATACCGGCATTGATGAAAATGGCAAAAAATACGCCATCCGGAAAAAGAAAATATACGAAAACGAAGATCGTATAAAAGCAATTTCAAAGTTTGTTGTTGACCGTCTGGTTTCTACCGTTTATCACAACATTCGTGGAACAGCAAAAGCAATGCTGGCGGTATCTTCCATCAAATCTGCAATTAAATACAAAGGCTTTATTGACCTATACTTTAAGAAAGCAGTAAAAGAAACGAAATATGAGCGGTTCAAGGAATCTCCTGTATATATTATTTACTCCGATAATCCAGACTACAAAGGCTGTAGTTCGTTAAACAACAACCTTTCAGAAGAAAAAATACTTCAGAATTTTACTATTAAGAAAAACGGGATTATTATAGTGGTTGACAAACTGCAAACAGGATTTGATGAACCAAAATTACATACACTTTTCCTTGATAAAGAAATCAGGGGTATCAATGCTATTCAAACCATTTCGCGTGTTGACCGCACAACCAAATACAAAAACGATTGCAAAATCATTGACTTCTCCTACAAAAACGTTAATGTTCGGAATATAAAAATTGCTTTCGAGCATTTCAGCAATGTGGTAGTGAGTGATTTTGACCCGATTGGTGATGAATGCAAACTGGAGATATTCTACACTGATCTAGTTAAACATGAGGTATTTATTAAGCACTTCGAATCGTTTACCAGATATAAAAAAGGCGACTTCAATGTTTCAATCATTATGGATATGGAGGACGGCTTTGCTGATTTTATTAATTCAAAACCCAAAGAGGCAAAAGAGTTGAAAAGTAAAATCAGCCATTACTTTCAAATCCTCAATTTGATTGAATATGTTATTGAACTTGATGAAAAATACAGTGAAGTTATCTTTTTAGATTTCTGGCGCAGGTTCAATAACGAATACAATAACATCAACAAACAAGACGAAATTATTGATGATGTTGAAATTTACTTCGACAACAAAATTGGCATTGTTGCTCCTGCAGAACTCAAAGATAAACCGAAACGTGAAGTCAAAGGCGGCTCAAACGGACCAGGTGAAAAGAAATTCAAATATGATATTCTCAAGGTAATAGAGAAACGGAATCAGGAAGAGGAAGCCATTGAAGAACTGATAAAGGACTTTGAAGCCAAAATTGACCTATTCTTTGAGTATGTAAGATGCGATGATTCCGGCAAACGGCTAATTGCAAAAATGCAGGACGAAGGATTAGCTTTTGATTCAGAAGAAATTTACGATGATTTTGCTAAGCTATACCGCAAGTTTATTCGACGAAACAAAGATCTTACAGAGTTTTTCATTAAGGAAACACAAGACATCGTTAATCAATTGTGCGATGATTTTGAAAGAACACTGAAAGTCAGGTATCCTGAAAATGACATGTTTAGGGCAGCAGCCGACAAAGAAGTTAAGTATAGGAAGAGCGGAACTGGCTATATCTTTTTCGAGACTGATAATCTTTCAATGGCTGAAAATTCATATTTGGAATATCGGCAATTTGCAGCTATCATCGGATTTGAGTTCATTAATGATGGTGAATTTCTTAGAGGTTCATGGATAAGAAAAGGAATTCAATTAATTCAGAAGGCCAAAAATAGCGAAGAAGCTAAAGAACTAATTGACAAAGGCAAAAAGGCATTGGAATTGGCTTATCTTGATAAAGTACAGTCAGAAGTAAATAAGAATAACAGCGATGCTGCTAAATCACTGATGGAAGCAGTGAAAGACTATCCTAATGCAGCAATGAAAATGGGTTCTTTGATTATTGTAAAAACAACCAAAGAAGAAATTCCCAGTGTACTTATTTTGAATCTAACTATGGAACAGGTAATTGAATTAGATAAAAATCCTATGTTAATGAATAATCCTTTAAAGCTAACACAGTTTTTAAACTCAATATGAACACAAAAATTCAAATGGGTAACGACGAGTTTATCCTCTACATCCGTAAAACATCAGTTTGTAAAACATCAACAAAACTGTTAGGTAAACAAATTTGGATTTGGTTGAGAGAAAAAAGTGCCAAGAAGTTATACAGAGGAAAACCACAACCATGTTATTGGGGTGATTCAGGAGAAGCCATAGATGAAGAAAAATTACCTCAGGATGCAACTCAATTTGAATTTAATAGATCACTATTACCATCACTTTATGATTATCTCGATGAATTGAAAAAAAAATAAAACCTTTCGCCATGACAACCCCAAAACACACCATCAACATTCTGCCATTTCCGCATCCGGAGTTAGAAAAAACGTTTGGTTTTAATCCGGTAAAAATAAACGGTCAAATACCTTTACGAAAAGGTGAGTTCCCCAAGGAGTTGTGGGCGACAAAGAAAAAAGAACTTTTTGATTCAGATTACCTGTATTGTGATTTTTCAACCACCGATAATTGTAAGTTCATATCGAACGTAGATCTGTCAAAAAGTATCCACTTTGCAAAGCACTACTATAATTATTTAATATTTAAATACTTCAAAGGTGTTGCCGATGTAATTTATCCAAACTACATTCAGTCAACCGAGATTTGGTTGAAGGACACAACTCCTTCGAGTGAGCCCTTTCAACGTTATTTCAAATTCACTATAGCGGTGCAAATTGCCCTTATTTCTGAATTACCTGAACTGGTGGTTTCTTCTGCAGGTACCTCCAAAGTTCTAAAGCAAAGTGTTCAGGATTTAGTGGATGAAAACATCGATACCCATGTTTTAATTTGGCTGGTCAGAAACGGTGAATTGATTAATTACGAAAACTTACCGTTGGATGCTAATAATTATCTTTCAGAATACTATCCTGTATTAAATCCTGATTTGCTTCATGCACTAAGTTTTCCCGCAATTCAGCCCAAGAGAACCGATACGAAATACAAAGACTATTTCGATTCAGTTAATCAATTGCTAACCAAATATCTGAATACTCCTAAATTTTTGGCAATCATTCCGCATTCAGGTCAATGGCATGAAATCAGCGAGAAGCTGATCTTTTCAACATCTGAAGGCTCGAATCTGTTAAAATTTGGCAAAGGTACCCACACCGATCCTTATGAAGGATTAAAGGCGAATAAACCCTGCGTTCCGGTTCCTCCCGGACATTACAAATTTTTCTTTATCTGCCACGAAACCGATAAAGAAACTGCAAAACTATTTAATAAATATTCCAAAAGAGAGAAGGGGTTTATCAATTTTGCAGAGTTCCTTTCATTGCCAATAGTTTACGATCATGACAAGCATATCTTTTTTAAAGATATTGTGAATCCTTTACCCGAAATTGAAGAAAAACTTTCTCATACTGAATTGCTACCAAACACGCATTATCTGGCAGTTTATATTAGTCCGTACAATAAATTTGAAACCGATCCGGCAAAAAGGAAAATTTATTATGAGGTGAAACAAATATTGTTAAAGTACAAAATAAGCTCTCAGGTAATTCACAATCAGAATATTAATAAAGACAATTTCAAGTTTAGTATTAGTAACATTGCTGTAGCTGTATTGGCCAAATTGGGAGGAATCCCCTGGCGTTTAGATCGGGAATTAAACGACGAACTTATTGTAGGTATTGGTGCATTTAAAACTAAGAAATTCAACCGCAGATATATTGGTAGCACCTTCTGTTTCTCTAACGACGGAATTTTTAAGGGCTTTGATTCCTTCCCTGCAGATAACCGATTTCTACTAGCCGGTGAGATTCGTAAAGCAGTTGAGTCCTATAGGAACGCGAATAAAAAGGCTGAAAGACTGATTATTCACTTTTACAAAAGAATGAGCAATAAAGAAATAGCCCCGATTATTAGCCAACTCCGTAAATCAACTTTGGACATTCCGGTCATCATAGTTTCCGTAAACAAAACCGCATCCAGCGATTTGGTACTCTTCGATGCAGATAGTTCTTACAAAATGCCACATAGCGGTACTTTTATAGGTGTAGGCAACAACAACTATATTCTTTGTAATAATTCAAGATATAAACCTGTAGTTGTGGAAGAAATTGACGCAATAACAAATGAATCCCTTTCCAGTGAGCCTGAAAAAGTATTAAAATCCTATCCGTTGCCTGTCAAACTACATATCCAGTCAACCGATGAAAGCATTTTGGAAGATCCCGAGCAAATTAAATTACTCATCGATCAGGTTTATCAATTCAGCCGCATGTACTGGAAATCCGTTTCTCAACAAAGTATGCCAGTAACAACTAAATACCCTGAATTAGTCGCTCAGGCATTTCCCCATTTCAAAGGCGGCAAAATTCCTGAGTTTGGTAAGAACAATTTGTGGTTTTTGTAATACATTATGAAATGAATCCATCAAACACAATTCTTGTCGTTTCGATTTCAGTTTTATTTCTTTTCATAAGCCTATTCCTATATCATAAAAAGAAAAAAAAAGAGCTTGAGGCCAGGATTGTCAACGAATAGTAACCAATAGCGAAATGACCAACGGGCTGCCAATAACAAGTCTTTATGTGCAAACCATAAAGACAGCAACAGTACCAAAAGTAAATTGCACCCAAAAATGATAGAAATATGGATTATATTCTTCAACGTGTAGAACAAGTATTTGACGAAAATACATTAATCGGCAACAACAATATTACTGAAGATGAATATTCGTTGATGTTAGATTCTGTTGGTACTTTGTGCGATAATTTTGACAAAACTGACTATAAACTAATATTTGCCACACTCGTAGAAATTGCCAAACGATGGAAACAGTCCGATTCTTCCGAAAATAATGAAGAAAATAGTGGATATTGGGATCATGTATTTAAAACTTTATATGGTTCGGATATTGACCAACAACTTTGCCAAAAATTTAGAAATGTAATTAGCTGGTTGGGTAAAAATTCTATAATTCCAGTAGTTAAGGATGGTCATCATTACTATTCAACTCTGATGATGCATGCTTTTGCACCGAAGAGCAGTATTTACTCATTTTTTGATCTTTGTTACAATATTTTCAAGAAAGATTTGGACTTTGGATTCACAAGTGACGACGAATGGCTTTGCGATATTGTTGCAATAGAAATTGCAAATGTTTTAGGTCATGGATATCGTGAAGATAAGACGGTTTCTATAGGTTCAAGCGCATATTCAATTAAAATTGGACTACGGTCATTCGCATTGCATGAAGATTTGGCTGGTGATTTTGTAAAATTTATCAAAGATACATTCTATCAAATCAATAAACTTTTCAATAGAGAGTATATTTCTGAATCCACAAGATTAGAACGATTTTTAGTTAGATGGTGGAAAACGAAAACAGAAGCTGAAAAATTGCCTGATGAAACTGTCCATAGGAAAAGGTTTTCAACAGTTTCAAAACAAGATATTAATGCAAAATATATTCGAAATGACAATGAAGTATTTCTCTATATTCCGTCAATTAGATTAGAGGATAGAAGCTTCAAAATGTGGCTTACTATTTTTATAAATGGAATTCAAATTCATTCAGAAGAAATGAGAACCAAACGAGGCGAATTGGTTGTTGCCACTAAACAAATGGATTTTAAATTGAATGATTTACTGAAAAGGAATAACACAATAAATTTAAGGATAGAAATTAAAGAAAACGGAATAGCCATTTTCGATTCTGAAAAAAGCAAGACTACTTCACTTAATAGAGATTTTATTTTATTTGATGGTGAAATAGAGGTATTTAGTCAATATAATAAGCCAACAAATTACTTTGTTTATTCAAAAGATATAGATGCTTTACGATGTAAACCAGAAGAACTAACAACATACGGTAACAACCTTTACAATATTTATCCAAAAGCAGGTGAATTTTTAACCGGAGAAACTAAACAAGTATTTTTTTTAGATAAAGAAAAGGCTGCAAGATTAGGGAAAAATGTTTGTTTGGTAGGAAATTTAGCGAATGTAGAATGGTTCCTTGATGATATTTTTTGCGTTGTATATGGTAACAGTGTAAAATTAATGGTTCCAGAAAATCAAAATCTGAAAGCATTAGAATTAAGAATTGATAGAAAACCATATAAATTACAAAATCTCAAATATGAACAATTTGAAAATAATTGCTATCAATATGGACTTAAAGCATTGGGACTAATTTCTGAAAAGGAACCGATTGAAATTTCTTTATATTCTTATGAAATAGATGCAACGATTTTAACTGAAACGATTATTGTGTTGCCCAATCTTGAAATACATTTTAATAGGTCATTCTATTATGGGGGTATTGAGCGAAAAGTTACAATAACCACTGACAATGAAAGCAAAGAATTATCTTGGACTAATCAAGCTAACGAGATAAGTAGCCCATTAAATGAAGGTGAACTACGGATTAAAATTCCCTATTTCAAATGGCGAATAATTGGCAGAGAATGGTATAACGAACCTATTAACGGTAAATTATGGTATAAGGATTTTTTTGTTAACGGGGCCTTGCTAGAAATTGATAATCCAAAAGAAAGTGAAGAATTTAAATTATTTGGAAGGATTGATGGAAGGATATTTGAAATTGCCAAAAATCAAAATGGTAAGTATGAAATAGGACGAGCAATTTATGCGAATGAAAACAAAAAGGATATTTACGTATATTTTATTAACGGCAACAAAGAAAAATTTGAACTATTTGATATTGCTACAAAAGAGCATTTTATAGATAACCCACTAATTTACAGAATCGGTAAAGTACTTTGGAATGTTGAAAGTACTTTTATTGGAGATAAAAACAATGAATTTTTCCTTATTGTAAAAGCAAATGGCAGAAATGATAAAAGCGGAAGACAAAAAATAGGTTCAACAAACATTGAATTTGGCAACTTTGAGGAAGGTGTTTACGAAATTATTGTAAAAATTAAAGACAAAAATATTTTCTCAACAGTAGAAAATTATCAACCTATTTTTGAAGGGAATTTAATTGTTGGCAAGCCTGTAAAGTATAAATTTAAAAACAAAATTCTCCATATTAAACAAGTAAGTACGGCATTTTCAGAAATAGGTACTAGTATTTGGAATCAGCTAAGCCAAACATATATACTCTTTGATTTAGAATATTTAGAGGAATCTTTTCAGGGGAAAATTTATGAATATTATATTGGCAATTTGGGAGTTATAAAAGACCAAAAGATAAAAAATCTAAATTATTTAGTAAATGATAAATTAGAAAAAGAAAGAATAAATCCTGTGCGTATTGAATTGAGAAGCAATAATTCATTTTGGTTAGTTGCAGGCTATATACAAGAGAATAATGAATTTTTAGGTGAATTAATTTATGATAGTAGGCATAGTGTTTTGTGTAATATTAATTGTAAAAACACTTCAAGATATAAGGCAGTAAATTTATATAAATTCAAAGAAGAATATGTTTAATCCGGCAAAAGCTGCAGATGAAATTAAGAAAGAGTATATCGGCTATATCAGCACTACATTTCATTTTCGTAATCAAAATCTGCAAAGAAAATTACTTGGGGAGTTAGATAAAACCGTTTCAAACGGTCCATTCGTTGAAATTAAAGATTCGTTCAAGTCTGGTAAGACTATTCAAGAATTGATTGAGCAGGGTATTTTATCCCCGCTTTTCAAAGATTTGGAGAAAAACAAAAAATATCTGCCCAAACTTCCGGTTTCTCGGCCATTGTATTTGCATCAGGAAAAGGCAATTGAGAAAATAGTTGCTGGCAAAAATGTTGTTGTATCAACGGGTACAGGTAGTGGTAAAACAAATTGTTTTTTAATACCTGTTATAAACGAATTACTCCGCGAAAAGGAAAAAGGACAGCTAAATGATGGAGTGAGGGCAATTTTCATTTATCCTATGAATGCCTTGGCAAACGACCAAATCAAGGGTTTGCGAGAAATTCTAATGGCTTATCCAGATATTAGGTTTGGGGTTTATAATGGAGGTACCGAAAATAGAGAAGCGGATGCGATATCTCTTTATGAAGCAATGTATTCCAACGAGAAATACCCGGAATTGAGAAAGAGGTTGATTAATGAGGAAGTTTCTCGCGACAGGATGAAAGAACGCCCACCTCACATATTATTCACAAACTATGCAATGTTGGAACACATGTTATTTCGACCTGGCGATGATACAATTTTCACCAATTCAAATTTTAAGTTTGTAATTTTGGATGAAGCACATGTCTATGCTGGGGCTACAGGTATAGAGACTGCGTTTTTGATGGGAAGATTAAAAGGTAGAATAAGTGGAGAAAGGAAACCTCAATTTATTTTAACCTCCGCAACATTAGGAGATGGAAGTCCGGTAAGTAATAAGCGAGTAGTGGAATTTGCTGAACGATTAACAGGGTGTAATTTTAATATTGACGAGATAATAACAGCCTATCGCGATAATTCACAAAAGTCATCTGTTATTTATCAATACCCGGTTCAACTATTTACCGATTTGGCGAATGAGAAAAATTTCTTTGATGATGTTTTAAAGCAAAACAATCTTGATTTGACTTACTCAAAAGAAAAAGAGGAAGAAATACTATATGATATTATTTCTTCCTCTCATTTGTACGCTAAAATGAGAAGCAAGGGTAGTTTAATCAAACTTAAAGAATTTGCTGATAATCTTGAAATATCAAGCCAAGAAGCAGTTAGTTTTATTTCGTTATGTGCAAAGGCAAGAAAGTACGAGAAACCATTGATTGATATTCGTTATCATTTTTTTCTGAAAGCCTTAGATGGCTGTTATTTAGCTCTTGATTACGATGATAGTTTGTCGTTAATTAGAAAGGATTGTTTTCCTCTTTCTTATGAGAAATCGGCAAAGATGTTTGAAATTGCAGTTTGCGAGGATTGCGGAGTAATTGCTATTGTTGGTAAGGTCGTAAATGACAAATTAGTAAGAGCGAGTATTTTAGAAGAACGGAATTTTTATCAAGTGCAATTCAATGAAGATTTGCTTGAAAAAGAGGAAGATGAAAACAATAATGAAGACAACTCCAAAACAAAAAGTCAGAATAAAAAAGAAGATACAGTATTTTATCTTTGCAAGACTTGCGGGGCAATAGTTGCTGAAGATGAGGCTCATAATTGTTGGTGTACTTGTGGAAACACTCAAAAAATAAAGATTTCGAAATTGTACAAAGACGATTGTTTAAATTGTGGGGGAACTTTGAGACGCTTTAATTTGGGATATGATGCCGCCACAGGGGTTGTTGCCACCTCTCTGTATGAACAAATTCCGGAATATAAATTTGATGTTGAAGATAACGCTGAAAAACAACCAACAAACAATCCATTTTTACAAAAAGCCGATAAGAAAAAGAGTAGATCCAAAACAGGAAGCCAATTTTTAATTTTCTCGGATAGTCGTCAAGGTGCAGCGAAATTTGCTTGTTTTTTGGGCGATTCATACAAGGAGTTCCTACGTCGACGTGGAATCTGGAATGTAGTTGAACAAGAAGAAAGCAATTTTAAAGATGGGCTAAGCATAAGTGATTTTGCGGGCTTACTTGAAAACTATTATTCAAACTTAAAATTATTTCGTAAAAGCAATTCCGATAATGAAGTATTGTCAATAACAGAAAATCGCCGTAATGCCTGGGTTGCTACTCTGAATGAACTATATAATTGCAATCGTGATACTTCACTCGTTTCATTGGGCAAAATTTCATTTAAATACATAGGTAATAGTGAAGATATTATCAATGTGATTGTTAATAATTATAATCTTTCAAAAGAGGATGCAAAAAATTTTCTAAATTACCTTGCATTCGAGATTGTGCGTTCTGCAGCAATTATTACTGATAAAGATGAAATAGGGGGTAGTGACAGACAATACCTATATTTTACTCCAGACCAGAAAGTAATCACTAAAAACAAAGATAATTCTTTATACAATTCTCAAGGTTTTATGCCCACTCCTCGAATATTAAAAAATGGAGAAAGAAAATATTATCGTTCCAATAAATTAGTACTCACTAAAAAGAGCCTTAATTTAGACGATGAGAAAGCCGTAGAATTTCTGGAACATTATTGGGGCTATTTAGTCTCTGATAGTAACAAATACAAACTTCTATCAAAAGATGGCAAAGGATATTGTGTGCCTGCAAAATATTTCAAAGTCAATTTAGGTAAAAATGCAATTCTATGGAAATGCAAAAAATGTGGTAAAGTAACGCAATTTAGTATTGGCAACAATTGTATTCAAATTGGTTGTGAGGGTAAACTGGAAAGATTAAACTCCGATGAATTTTGCAGAGACAATTATTATTCAATGCTATACAAAAGCGAGAAAGTATCGCCACTTTTTGTAAAAGAGCATACTGCGCAACTTGCCAAAAAAGATGCGTTAGATTATCAACAACAATTTATTAGAAAGGAAATTAATGCACTTTCTTGTTCTACCACGTTTGAAATGGGTGTCGATGTTGGTGATTTAGAAACTGTATTTTTACGCAATATTCCACCACTCGCATCAAATTATGCTCAAAGAGTAGGTCGTGCAGGTAGAAGTATAAATTCAGCCGCCTTTGCATTGACATTTGCGAGGTTAAGTTCTCACGATTTTACTTTCTTCGATAGCCCAAAGGAAATGATAAACGGGATGATTTATCCGCCAAACTTTAATTTGGATAATGAGAAAATTTTAAAACGTCATATTTATGCAGTAGCCATAAGTTTTTACCTGAAAATAAATCCTGATTTGTATTCAGGAAATAATGCAAAAGCATTTATTAACGAAAAGGGATATCTGGGTTTTATTGATTGGCTCAAATCAGAACCAATAGAACTAATCAATTTATTGAAAAACTCTATATCAAGCACAAATAAACAATTGAATGAGAAGTATATAAATAGTTATGGTTGGCTTGAAGATTTTTGTGGAGAGCAAGGAATATTTCATAAAATAATAAAAGAGTTTGAACAGAATGTTGAGTATTTGAAAAAGGAATACGAAAAGGCAATGAGAGCAAGAGATGAAAAAACTGCTTCTGTGTTTAATCGTAAGTTAGAAAGATATAAGAAAAACGATTTGATTGATTTTCTTGTTCGTGGAAACATTCTTCCAAAATATGGGTTCCCTATTGATTCAGTAGAATTAACACAAAATATAGCTGCTCAAAGCTTTAAATCACTAAATCTTAGTCGTGATTTATCCGTTGCCATTGCCGAATATGCGCCGTCATCGGAAGTGGTTGCAGACGGAGGCTTATATACAAGCCGTTATATCAGGAAACCTATCGTAAATAAAAGCGAAATGAGCGACTTCGATACGGCATATCTTTCCAAATGTCCCGATTGTGAGAATATGAATTATTCTAAAATGCCAGTAGGTTCAGATGGAATACCTTGTGCTATTTGCGGGAAAGAACTTAAAAATAGAGACTTCTATAAAAGCATTGAGCCAAGAGCAGGTTTTATTGCTGAAGAGGTTGTAAAAGATGTTCCGCTTAGTTCACAAGAAAGAAAATATAAAACAGAAGCCATCTATATTGGTGACAAAACAGCATACCCAATTAGTAAATATAACTATGAATTTGAAAATATTAAATTGGAAGTTGAATCAACTGCTAACGATTCCCTTGTAGTTAAATCTACTGACTTTTTCTATGTATGTCCAAAATGTGGATATTCCATTGCAAGCGATGAAGTTAGTAAGTTGAAAGAATATGAAGATTATAAAGTCGGCGTTACACGAATAGAAAAGAATAATAACGGACATAAAAATCCATTTGGAAAAGGTAAATGTAGTAATACTTCGCTCATAAGATATTGCTTGCACCATGAGTTTAAGACAGATGTGGCGAAAATTTCTTTTGGTTGTGATACTTCTGATCAAGCTAAAATGTTGTCGGTAATGTATGCCCTAATTAATTCATTTGCCAATGAACTCAATATTGAAAGACGAGATATTAAAGCTTGTCTAACATATAAGGTAACCAACGGCAAAATGGAGCACAGGTTTATCATGTACGATTCTGTTCCGGGAGGAGCAGGACATTCAAGACGACTTGTAACAGAAGTAGGGGAAGTATTAAAAGCTGTTATTAAAAGGGCAATTACTTTGTTGAACACCTGTGAATGTTCTCCTTCTTGCTATCGATGCTTACGCAATTATGAAAATCAAAAAATCCACGAAATCCTTGATAGAGAAAAGGCACTTAACTTTTTAAAGCAATTTGTCATATCAGAAACTGAATGAAATTTGAATAAAAGCGGCATAGAACACCAAAATACAAGTCGGGTTTTGGTGCTTCGTTTGCAGGAAGTTAATAAATTGAAATGCGGTGGCATAGGAAAATCAGAGAGTTAAGTTAATCTGGTAATCCATGTTGAAAGTCCATATCACTCCTGCCCTGAGTTAAATTTTTTGTCACACTTTTTGCAAGCCTGCGCACCAATAGCACATTGGCTTTTCGTTCCTCAAATCCAAAGAGCTATGCCAACCCACAAGGCAAAAAGACGCTTCACTCCAACCACCTCCACCGTTCCGCTTGTGCCAAAAAATTCAACCTCCAAAGCTATTGATACATAACGCGCTATTCTATAACAGAAAACCCCCCAGCCGAACACCGGAAAAACGGCTGGACTGTCATAGAATCACGCTATGTACAATAGCCGCGCAAACCCCACCCACCTGGGATGCGATCAGCATTATTCTAATCAGCATTGGCGCCTGAAAAAACCACAAAAAGCCCCGCCACCCGTCTAAGGTGCAGAGCATGAATTGTTTTACGGCCAAAACCTGCGGCAGGTGGCTTCCGCTTCTCTACATTACACTCCAGGGCTGCACTTCGTTTCGCCACCTTTCGTTACATTCCGTTCATTGTCAGCCCCCAGCCTCGGCTACCCACGCAAGAGTGCTTCCATTCATTCCATTCCGCTCAAGCCAACCCGCAGTTTCATTCCGCTCCCCTTTGGCTTTACAACCCACAATCCGGCACTCAAAGCCAAAACTGGAAGCTCCATTCCACCCACCCCAATTCGCTACATTGCATTCAGTCACCACCCTTGCTTTTCCCCATGCCAACCAGCGGTATGTCCTGCGAAGTGTTCACCCCTGAAAACCAAAGACCTCAAAATTCCCCGCCGCCCTTTAATGGTGCAGGTAAAAATAAAGAGCATTCGCGCATGGCCTTTATGCTTGCAGCCGGTTCGTCTCACTCATTCAACCGTTCGCGGGACGCTCGTACCTCGCGACACCGCTCTCTATTTCATTTCGTTCACCTCTCCAGCTTCAGCACCGCACGTGTAAGTGTTTCGTGCCTCAACACCCACACCTTTCCTCACCCACGACAACAGCATTTTCGCTTATTTTTACCTGCGGATTGTTTGCCCCATAAAACCGGTTCCCGATCATTGTCGCTTTGTTCAGCCATCATTGAGCGTTTCATCATGCTATTGAAATGAGAATAACTGCCCACTCACCTCCCGGTGCCAGTTATTTCCCATTTCAACAGCACATCATCATCATACCCGAAATTTGCCATTTCCTTTTTTTGAAAAATGGTTTTTATGGGCTTTCTCTATAAAAACTGATGGAAAGAAATCAAACATGACCGTAGTAATATTGTCACTGCAAAAGAACGCATCCAAACGCATAAACCCCTATTCATCAGACATTGCCTAATTATTGATATACCTTCGATCAGATAAGGTCTCGGTCGTGTTTGGTTCGTACCAAGTCCATACCAAGTCCAAGTAGAAACAATTAAAAATTATCGCCATGGGCACAATTAAAAAAGGTATTTTAGGTGGCTTCTCCGGCAAAGTCGGAACTGTCATCGGAGGCAACTGGAAAGGCATTGATTATATGCGTGGAAAAGCGGCCAGTGTATCAAACCCTAAAACAGAAGCACAACTGGACCAACGAGCCCGGTTTGGTGCTGCTCTCAGATTTTTACAGCCATTAACCCCATTTCTGAGGATTGGCTTTAAAAACTACGCTGTGAAGATGACAGCTTTCAACAGCGCTATGTCCTACAACCTGAACAATGCACTTTCAGGTAGTTATCCTGAATATTTCATCGACTATGCCAGCGCACTGGTTTCTCGTGGTTCTCTTCCAGGAGCGATGAATCCTCAAGTTCAATCCTCAAATCCGGGTCAGATTGATTTTACTTGGGAAGATAACTCTCAGGATTCAACTGCTAACACCTTCGATAAGGTTATTTTGGTTGTTTACAATCCTGCCAAACAGAAAGCGATCACTGTTATTGGTGGCAATGAAAGGTCTGCCTGCGCCCAAACAATTGAAGTTCCTTCTTCATTTGCTGGTGATCAAGTGGAGTGCTTTATTGCATTCCAGAATTTAAACCAGTCTGTTTTGTCGAACAGTGTTTATGCTGGGCCAATCAACGTCTTCATTGATTAATCAGTTAAGGCTGAATGTTTAAAACCGCTCACTTTTTGAGGGCGGTTTTTGTTTTTAATATCCTTTGATAGTGCCTTTTTGACACGATTTGTATGTATCTGGTATGTATAAAAATAAAATGAGACAATTACACCACTCGTAATTGCCTCATTTTCTGTCGGTCTGCAGGGATTCGAACCCTGGGCCCGCTGATTAAGAGTCAGCAAAATTCTTGTTTCATCTATTTTCATTAGTTTTCTTTTAGTCTCATTATCAATTATTTATAACTTTTTATTTTTCATCTGGAAATATTATTTTATCTTTATATCACAGATTGTTGTACATATGTTGTACTTATAATAATATTTTATATGACTACTTTAAAAACAGTTTTAAGACAAACAGAGCTCACGAACAAAAAATATCCAATAAGCCTGAGAGTGACCAAAGATAGAAAATCTAAATTCTTTAGTACAATCTTTAAAGCTTTTGAAAACGAGTGGGAGGAGAAGTCAGGTAGATTTAATAAAAACAACTCCAACTATATTCAGAATAATCGGGTAATCGGAAAATTTGAAGACCGGGCTCTGAAAGTACTGGCAGAGCTGGAGCTGGAAAAAGAGCAATATACCCTTGACGATTTTGAACAAAGATTTCGGGTTGATTCGAATCCTATAAGCATGAATGTATTTAGCTTCTGGGAAGAAATTATTTCTGAGATGGTTACCGCCGGAAGAACAGGTAATGCAAGGGCAAACAATGACACACGTAAATCTTTAAATCAATTTAATAGTTCATCTAATAAGTTAACTTTTAATGAAATAACTCCAGAATTTTTGTACAAGTATGACGTTTTTCTTAGATCAAGGGGTGGAACTGATGGAGGAATCGGGGTTCGGATGAGGGCTATCAGGGCTTTGTTTAACATGGCTATCGAAAGAAAACTGGCAAATGCTGATGATTATCCATTTACAACCTATAAAATATCGAAACTGAAAGGGAAAGGATTTAAAAGAGCATTAAGTATGGATGACGTTAGAAAAATAATTGATAAGGACTTAACGGATTACCCCAATTTAATAAATGCCCGAAATTATTTTGTCTTCAGTTTTTACACCCGCGGAATGAATTTTACGGATATGATGAAACTGAGATGGTCAAATATTTCAGATGACCAGATACATTATACACGTTCGAAAACCAAAGGCAATTTTATTATTAAGATACTTCCTCCGGTACAGAAAATTTTAGATTCTTACAAAGACGATAAAACAACAAAATATGTGTTCCCGATTTTATTGAAAGATAAATTAAGTCCTGATCAGCTTGAAAACCGAAAAAATAAAACCCTTAAAAAATACAATAAGAAATTAAAGGAAATCGCAGGAATATGCGGAATTACCAAGCCGTTGAGTAGTTATGTGGCAAGGCATAGTTTTGCCAACTGCTTAAAGCAAAAGGGTGTTGCAACAGATGTTATCAGTGAATCGATGGGACACCAAAATTTAGCTGTTACTCAGGCATATTTAAAAGAATTGGAAAGTTCTGTTTTGGATCAAGCTTGCGAAATGCTGCTTTAAATCGAACCGATTAACTTTTCTTCTCTTACATCATTCTCTACTTCAGTTGAATATTCCTTGGGCGTCAATCCGGTTATTGCCTTAAAGGTTCTGTAAAATGAAGTCGAGTTATTAAAACCGAAGATACTATATAACTCAGACAAGTTGCTATTTGATTTTTGCCTGATGTTCTCTTCAATTATTCTTTTCGCGTGGTCAATGCGATAACGGTTAATAAAATTCCTGAAGTTGTTATCGGTATTTGAGCTAATGGCTTCATAAAGATACTTTTTGTTGGTTCCGAGCAGTTTTATGACCATCGGTAGGTTTAGTTCCGGATTCAGATATAGCTTTTGCTTTTCGATCGTTTCTCTCAGGTCGCTGTAAAGAATACTTTGTGGCGATAAAATATCCTGGACAATAGGGCTTGTTTCTCCTTCATAAGGCAGATGTTTAAGAGTGGTTGGGATAAACGAATCACTTAGGAAAACTCCTTCCATCCATTGCTTGGTATCAGCTATCTGCTAATGTAGCAAATCCTCTCCCTATCATCATCACATTATGCCCCAGTTTTTGGGGTAAGCTTTCGTAATGACAACTTGCCCCGCTTGAGGATGGAATGTGTCATTCCGAATGTTGCGGAGCGGAATGAGGAATCTTTAATATCACCCCATTATGATATAATTTGTCCCATATATCAGTTATTGATGTTCCTTAGCTTAACGGCTATGGCCTAAAGGGGATTTTGATGAGCCTATATGAATCAGGATGCAAAGAAGAATTGAAAACACGTTCAAAAAACCTTGCACTTTAAAGCACAATTGGAACTGCAAACGTTTTTTTATTTCTTAGCATCTTTGAGCATTTTCGATTTTAGCCTTGAAAGCGTGGTAAAATGAACCCCAAGGTAGTTAGCAACCATCCGGTCTGTTATATCGTTGTATATTTCACTGTATTCGTTCAAGAAGGTCCCGTACCTTTTTTCAAGATTAGTTTCTTTATGCAGTTTCAATTGTCGGTAAGTTGAACTGATGTCTTTCGTGAGCAATTCATAGTAGAATGTACTTACTTCTTTATTCGCAAGAGAGCAGCTACAAAAGAAATCTTTATCCAGCATAATGAACTTTGTATCTTTCATGGTAACCCCCCGCATAATCCCTAACCTTTCATCTGCAAGATCAACAGCAGGCCTCAAAACTTCTCCGTTCCTTCTAAAATCGATTATCGTTTTTATCCCATCTTCATCTTCCCAGTATAACATTATTAATCCGCTTGTTATAAGGGTTATGTTTTGTGTATAAAGGTATTCATCGGGTAACTCATTGTCTTTAGTCAAAAAAGTGTTCCTAAGATTTGTTTCAAATGGATATGCGTTAAATAATTCATAAGGGAATTGAAACTCATCTTCGTTTATATTGATAGAGGACATAATGTTAAATTTTAGATTCATTATTTCTAACTGCCGGCTAAGATAAATATTCCTATTGACATGATGATTTAATTGTTAGCAATTGCTAATAATTAAATCATCATTCGAATTATTAGCAATTGCTAACGGTGCTTGTGTGGTATGCAACCTATCTTCGATACCCAAAAGAGAGACATGCTTTTTTAGTGTTACGAACGAAAAGTTTTAAACCTGCATGAATGAATGACACTAAATTTATCCATTTGCTCCCAACCCCTACTTGTGTTCCAAATTTTATTGGAACGTTTGTGGATGAGAACCAAGAGTTATTAGTGCAATCAAAAGCTGGTACGCTGGCGAACAAGCAAAACTTCCGTATCGACAATATCTTCGTGGATAAGGGCAAATTCAATGAATTAGAAGATGTAATGTATTCAGGTCAAACCGTTTCAAATTATTTAATGCTGGCGCTCAACATCGACCGGGAAGAAAATTTCATTTTGTTTTACGGACGGGTATTGTCGAATGTTGATAAACTGGTATTATCCCAATTTATTTCCGGCGCTACGGTCGACGGTTTTATGACAAGAAAATATAACGAACTTTTAAGAGATATGTTAAAACTGAAGCCCTATATGAATGCTTTTGGGCGAAAAATACTTGAAAGTAAGTATGAAGAGAATCGCAAGATTCTAGACTATGAAATAGTCAATACCCAATTAGCTGCATTAAGCCACGATTTGATATTTAAATACCCCAATTTGTCCAATAAGGAGTTGAACCTTAGCGCCTATTTCGCCCTTAGTTTCTCAACCAAAGAGATAACTGCCATCTCGGGTCTTACATGCAATGCCCTGCGCGTGCATATTTATAATATTTGCCAAAAACTGAACATGCAATCGCGCAACGAAATGGTCGGGGCATTTCTGGCCATCGATTATCCGGGGAAATTCCCAAATAACATGAAAAGCGAAACAAGAAACAACAATTGATAACCTAAAAAGACCCGAATAAAATCAAATATTCAGCTATGAAGAATAATTTTTATAATCCTTGTTACAAATTAACCCTTGATTCTAATTATGAGTGATATTATTCATAAACTGGGCACGCCTGCAGGTATTGTTACTTTCGAAGGTGAAGTTATCGATGTTAACGATTGGTTATTAAGCGATAGTCGTGCAGATTCAAAGTTGCAGATTTTGAACTATAGTATATTTGATTTAAATGTTGATAATACCAGGCATAATGAAGTAATAGATTATTTGATTGAAAAAAAAGTTATCCAGAATCAAAAAGCGCTGGTAAGAACTTTTGATGGGAATATTGTTGAAAGGATCTTCAATGCTACGCTTCTATCGGAAGAGCGTCGGTTAATACTTTATCAGAATTACGGATCATTCGACACTCAACTTTCCACTGTGGATTACTCAGGGCGTTTGCTGAAAGATTTTAAAAAATTATACCCTTATTTAAACAAGGTTGGAAAAGAAGTTTTCAATCAGGTTATTGAAGTGCATAAAAGCATAATAAATAAAAGTACACAGCAGGCACAGATTGAGTCCATCTCAAAAAAGATAGATTTGAGTTTCTCAAAATTGACACAATCGGAGAAATATTTCTCTTCAATGATTGCAATGGGATTCTCTCCAAAGGAAATAGAACATGTTAGTGGATTCTCCCCCGTTACCATCCGTGTCAATATACATCGTATTTGTGAAAAATACGACATAGATAATCGTGATGAACTGTTTTGTATGTTAAAGCAAACTGTAACCAGTGCCGAATGACCCTAAAATTATTCATTTGGGGATAAATCCCGAAATGAAGGGGCGTGGGCAGTTTTAAAAATACGTCACCTAATTGTTCTCTGTATTGCGCTTAGCGTGTCCGAAACCGCTTAGCGCATCCAACACGAAATCTTCAATTTTCATCATTTTATTAATCAGCACAATACAAAGTCAGTCATTGGCAACTAGTTTCGGCATCCCTTCATTGATGAGACCCTGGAACCCCGTCGGCCAAGCGAGCGGGCAGGAAGTTCAGGGAGGCAAGCCTCCGACTGTATAACCTTGACTTGCCACCAGAAACAGAACTACTCTCTTCTTTAAATTTAATCCTGACATTTCACCAATTAATTGAATCGTTGCCTAAATGATCAAAGTGTGTTTTGAATGAGCGTTTGACCAGTTTGGTTGAGCAAACAGATCAATTTTTGTAATTTTTCATAATCAACTACTTACAATTAAAGATTCCAGATAAATATTTTATCTGCCTCAAATACAGATTATTAAATCGTATCTGCTGTTCAATTTTCTGAATCTGAAACGTTTTTGAAACGCTTTGGAAGGCAAACTGATGCTGGCTTTGATAAATTCATGCGATTAATATTGGATTTTTCAAGCAGGAGATCGGTAAAAATAGATATGAAAAAGAGAATATGAAGGATTTCGCTAACGTGAAAACAGAATCACCTTTTCAAAAAAAAAATCCGGAAAACATATGGAAGGATTCCATTTTCAGTATTTGCAAAAAACTTGAAGTTCAGTCGCTGGAAGAACTATTGAAGGCTTTTCAGCCGATTAATAATCCCGGCAGGTTTTATCCCGAAGCAAGCAATCTTTTAAACGAAAAACTATAAAAACATAACCATAAAATCAATTTCAATGAAACAACATTTCCAAAATTTATTTCTGTGGTGCCTGCCCGATTGGACAAGGCTTAAAACTATGCAACTTTCTTCCTTCTGGTTTATAAGCGAAAGCCTTGCTGCCAGTCTTATGGTGGTCGCCAAGTATTCTTCGTCAGTAAAAACAATTAAAAATATACAACTATGAATACGGTAAATTACACAGATGCCTTCAAACATATTGGCCAATTTACAACAACAAGGCAAATTGAGGCAAACGACCCAGTTATTGTTGAAGTATCGCATCAGAATTTTCCGGATAGCCATATCCCTTTTTTTAGTAAAAGGATATGTCGGCGGTATATAGGTTACATGGCTGTAATATTCTTGTTGTTATTTACAATGAATAACAAGGCTTATTCGCAACATGCTATGACTGTTCCGTTCTATGATAATAATATTATTGCGGGTGAAAATAATTTAACCAACCCGCAATGTGCTTCATCTCTATCTGGTAATTTTGTTCAAGGCACTGAACGCCTAAATTATCTATTTCCAGCTGCAGCTACTGTAACTAGTCGTGGCTGGAGATATTCAATTGATGGTGGCAATAATTATAATTTGGGCCTTGGTGAAGATTTTACTTGTCAATTGCCTGATCTTGGTCCGAACTTTTCAGGACCTGTGTATTTCAAGCTATATTTAAATGGTTTTTTTTTAGTAGCGAACGGGGATAATTGGTATACTCAGGTTGAAGGTACAACTATACTTTATTATCACTCCCAGGCTGATGCAACAACAGCGCCCGCGATAACTCAATCTCAATCGGTTGTATGTACAAACGGTGAAATAACATATACAAATCCGTTGGAATATATAAGTAGTTATATATGGACATTTCAAGGTACGGAAGGAGTAGATTATTCGTTTACTTCAGGAAATGGGAATTCTAAATCGGTAACCGTAAAATGGCTGACACCGGGACAAAAAACAGTAACTGGAAGAATTCAGAATCAATGTGGAAATTCGCCTGTTTCAACATTAACATCACATGGTGGTCCACTGTCACCAACGTTTACTTCAACGATTTTGCCAACAGTGAGTGTAAATACACCGGTAACATATACAACACAATCAAGTCAAGATATAAGTGATTATGTGTGGACAGTTCCCGGTACGGCAGGAGTCGATTATACGATTATTTCAGGAGGAACAGGTAGCGCCGATAATTCGGTTACGCTGCAATGGTTAACACAAGGCAGTAAGACCGTAACGGTAAATTATACCGTTCTGACTATAATAGGCTATTGTACGCCGGTAACCCCGGGGACGAAAACAACAACGGTTACCGACCAGGCCCCGGTAATAAGTTATTCTACACCGAATGTATTTTCAACTGGGACAGCAATAACACCATTGATCCCAACCAATACAGGAGGGGCGGCTGTAAGCTACAGCGTTGACTATCTGCCTGCCGGCCTGACCCTGAACACCACAACGGGTGTGATCAGTGGCACGCCGACCTCGATAACGGCAACGGCAATTTACACGATAACAGCCACCAATACAGGTGGTAGCAGCATCAGACCGATCAGTATTGAGGTGAGCGATATTGCACCTGCGATAAGTTACAGTAGCCCGCAGCAATATGTAGGGGGTGTGCCCATAACCCCGTTGAGCCCAACGAATACGGGTGGTGCTGTGCCAGTTGGCATCGTAAGTATTGTGCGTACCCTTGCCGGAAGTGGCACTGCGGGTAGCGTTGACGGCACGGGAGCTGCTGCCACTTTCTCTTCTCCTTCAGGTACCGCCATCGATGCCTCGGGCAATGTATACGTTGCTGAAGGGTGCAAGATACGGAAAATAACCCCGGCCGGGGTAGTTACCACCTTTGCAGGTAGCGGCGCTGCAGGTAGCGCCGATGGCACGGGAGCTACAGCCAGTTTTAATTATCCTTTAGGAGTTGCCGTCGATGCTTTGGGTAATGTTTACGTAGCAGATACATATAATAATAAGATACGGAAAATAACCCCTGCCGGGGTGGTAAGCACTCTGGCGGGCAGCGGCACGTCTGGTAGCGCTGACGGCACGGGAGCTTCCTCCAGTTTTAATTCTCCTTCAGGAGTTGCCGTAGATGCATCGGGCAATGTATATGTGGCTGATAAGATGAACAATAAAATCCGGAAAATAACTACGGGCGGTGTAGTCACTACCTTTGCGGGCAACGGTATATTCGGTAGTGCCGATGGCACGGGCACGTCAGCCAGTTTTGGCCAACCATCAGGTGTCGCTGTCGATGCTTCGGGCAACATTTATGTGGCTGATCAAAGCAACAACAAGATACGGAAAATAACTTCTGCCGGGGTAGTAACAACCTTTGCCGGTAGCGGCACTTCTGGCAGCTATGATGAAACGGGAACCAGCGCCACTTTCTCTTATCCTTACGGCGTAACAGTAGATGCGTCGGGCAATGTATATGTTACTGATTATAATAATAACAAGATACGGAAAATAACTCCGGCTGGGCAGGTTACAACCCTTGCAGGTAGTGGCACGTCTGGTAGCGCCGATGGTACGGGTACATCTGCCAGATTCTCTTCTCCTCAAGGCATCGCTGTAGATGCCCTGGGAAATTTATATGTAACCTCAGGTAATACAATACGAAAAATACTGGGAATGGGCTATAGTATCAGCCCTGCCTTGCCAACAGGCCTGAGTTTTAATACCACAACCGGCGTTATTAGCGGCACACCTACTGTGGTAAGCGCTGCCACTACCTATACGGTAGTAGCAACAAGCAGTGGGGGAAATGCAACCACTACGCTGAGCATCGCGGTACTGATGGCCCCAGCGATAAGCTACAGTAGCCCGCAGGTATATTCAAATGGAGTAGCAATTACGGCACTCACCCCAACCAATACGGGTGGGGCGGTAACCAGCTACAGCGTGAGCCCTGCCTTACCTGCTGGGTTAAGCCTCGACACCTCTACCGGAGTTATCAGCGGCACCCCTACGGAGACAGCAGCAACAGCTAATTACACAGTAACGGCAACCAATGCCGTGGGCAGTAATCCTGCTATTATTGTTATCACGGTAAACGATATTGCACCGGTAATCAATTACAGTACTCCCAGAGTATTTGGAACAGGAATTGCGATAACACCATTGGCCCCAACTAACACGGGAAGTCCGGTGCCTGCCGCCACGCCCAGTGTAAGCACCCTTGCAGGTAGCGGAACGTCGGGTAATACAAACGCCACGGGTATTACTGCTAAGTTTTATAATCCTTATGGCGTTGCCGTTGATGCTTCGGGCAATGTCTATGTGGCTGATGCGTACAACAATTTAATACGCAAAATAACCCCTGCCGGGGTAGTAACTACCTTTGCTGGTAGCGGTTCATACAGTAGTTATGATGGCACGGGAACCAGCGCCGGTTTCTTTTATCCTTATGGCGTTGCCGTTGATGCTTCGGGCAATGTATATGTTGCTGAAGGTGCTAGCAATAAAATACGGAAAATAACCCCTGCCGGTGTAGTAACAACCCTTGCCGGCAGCGGTACAGCCGGCAGCCAGGATGGCACGGGAATCGGCGCCACTTTCTCTAGTCCCTATGGTGTTGCCGTCGATGTGGCGGGCAATGTCTATGTGGCTGATAAAGGTAACCATAAGATACGGAAGATTACCCCCGCAGGCGAGGTTACAACCCTTGCCGGAAGCGGTACTGCTGGTAGTGTGGATGGTACGGAAGCCGCGGCCAGTTTTAATGGTCCCACTGGCGTGGCTGTTGATGCGGGCAATAATGTTTATGTGGCTGATAACGGCAACCATAAGATCCGGAAAATAACCCCTGCCGGGGTAGTAAGCACCCTTGCAGGCAGCGGTACGGCTGGTAACACGGATGGTACGGGAACCGCGGCTAGTTTTTATAACCCAGCAGGCGTAGCTGTTGAAGCCTTGGGCAATGTCTATGTGGCTGACTATACTAACAACAAGATCCGGAAAATAACTCCTGCCGGGGTAGTAAGCACTCTCGCCGGTAGTGGTACCTGGGATAGTACAGATGGCACGTTAGCAGCAGCCACTTTTAAATATCCAGCGGGTGTAGCTATTGATGCTTCAGGCAACATTTATGTATCTGATTATAATGGTCATAAGATACGAAAGGTAGTGCTTTTAGGCTATAGTATCAGCCCTACCTTACCGACAGGCTTAAGTTTTGATGCCACCACGGGTATAATCAGTGGTACGCCAACAGTAGTAAAAGCTGCCACTACCTATACGGTAACAGCCACCAATGCGATAGGTGCTGGTACTGCTATGTTGAGCATTGAGGTATTGCTTTCACCTGCGATAAGTTACAGCACCCCCAAATCATACACAAAGGGGACTGCAATTCCTACACTCAATCCACTGACTACGGGTGGAACGGCCACTTATAGCATTAGTCCTGCTTTGCCGGCTGGTTTGAGCCTGGATGCAAGTTCAGCGATAATAACAGGTACGCCAACTGTGGTAAGTACTGCCACTAATTACACGATAACAGCAACAAATGCAGCAGGTAGTGTAACCGCTACCCTGAATATTCAAGTATTTGGGCCGCCCTCGATAAGCTATGCTAGCCCTCAGGTATATGGGAAGGGGCATGCAATAACAGCATTGGCGCCAACAAATGCCGGGCCTGAAGTGACAATGGTAAGCACCTTCGCCGGTAACGGTGCATCCGGTAGCGCGGATGGTACAGGAACTGCTGCCCGATTTAATGCTCCAATGGGCGTTGCCATCAATGCTTCTGGCAATATGTATGTGGCTGACCAGTATAACCATGAGATACGTCAAATTACTTCGGCGGGAGTGGTAACCACCTTTGCCGGTAGCACTACTTTCGGTAGTTCAGATGGCACGGGTACTGCCGCCTCATTTAAATATCCTACAGGCGTAGCGGTCGATGCATCGGGAAATGTCTACGTAGCTGATCAGACTAATTGTACAATCCGGAAAATAACTACGGGCGGTGTAGTAACAACCTTTGCAGGCAGCGGTATTGCCGGAAGCCAGGATGGTACGGGAACCGGCGCCTCTTTCAAGTTTCCATCCGGCATAGCAGTAGATGGTTCGGGTAATGTCTATGTGGCTGATACGTATAATAATATGATTCGTAAAATTACCCCTGCCGGTGTGGTGACAACCTTTGCCGGCAGCACAGCTTCTGGAAGTGCGGATGGCACGGGTACTTCTGCCAGCTTTTCTGTTCCAACAGGCGTAGCAGTCGATGCGTCGGGGAATGTCTATGTGGCTGATAAGTCTAACCATAAAATACGGAAAATAACTCCTGCCGGAGTCGTAACCACCTTTGCAGGTAGTGGTACGGTTGCTTATACAAACGCTACGGGTACCTTAGCAAGTTTTAATAATCCTTCAGGCGTGGCGGTCGATGCTTCTGGCAATGTCTATGTGGCTGATGCGAGTAACTATACGATACGCACAATAACCCCTGCCGGAGTAGTAAGTACCCTGGCGGGTAATGGTTCGTATGGTTATGTGGATGGTACGGGAACTGTGGCCCGTTTTACTGGTCCAATGGGCGTGGCTGTTGATGCATCGGGCAATGTCTATGTGGCTGAAGGGCAAAACAAGATACGTAAAATAGTGCCGACAAGCTATAGTATTAGCCCTGCCTTACCGACAGGCTTGAGTTTTGCTACCAACACGGGAATAATCACTGGTACGCCAACAGTTTTAAGCGCTGCTACTACCTATACGGTAACAGCAACGAGTGGAATGGGTACGGGTACTACTACGCTGAGTATTGAAGTAATAGAAGCACCGGCAATAAGCTATACCAGTCCTCAGGTATATACTAATCAGTCGGCCATTACCCCGTTAAGCCCAACCAGTACAGGCGGAGCGGTAGTTAGCTACGGCATCAGCCCTGCTTTATCGGCTGGCCTCAGCTTAAATACCACCACTGGAGTGATCAGTGGCACGCCCACGGCATCAGTTGCTGCCACCGATTATACCATAACGGCAACGAACCCTGCCGGTACTGCAACCAGCGTTGTTAATATTACGGTAATCAGCTCGGCTCCGAGCGCGTTAAGCTACGCTTCGTCGCCAATTACCGCAACCTACGGTGTGGCCATCATTAACGCTAGTCCAACGGTAACAGGCACAGTTGTTTCGTACAGCATCAGCCCAATTTTACCTGGCGGACTGAACTTCAACACCTCTACTGGTGTAATCAGCGGAACGCCAACCATGATCTCGGCGCAAACCGACTATATGGTAACGGCCACCAATGCCGGTGGAAGCACAACAGCGACAGTTACCATTACTATTGAAAAGAAAACGCTTACCATTACCGGTGTAACAGCCAGCAACAAAGAATATGATGGTACATCAACTGCCTCAATAACCGGTGGAACATTGAATGGAATTGCTTTTTCGGATGCAATTACATTAACCCAGGCAGGAACATTTGCCGGTAAAAATGTTGGTAATTCAATTGCGATTACTTCTTCTTGTTCAATAAGTGGAACCAATTCGGGTTATTACACGCTTACCCAGCCAACGTTAACGGCCAGGAACATCACAACCAAAGCGTTAACTGTTTCAGGGGCAACCACAACCAATAAAGTGTACGATAGAACAACAACCGCATCGGTTACTGGTGGAACATTGGTTGGTGTTGTAAGTCCTGATGTGGTAACACTTACCCAATCAGGTACTTTTGCAAGCAAAGATGTGGGCAATTCAATTGCCATCATATCAACCAGTTCAATTGGTGGAGCCGATGTGGCCAATTATACATTGACACAACCAACCCTTACAGCCAGAAACATAACAGCAATAGCGTTAACTGTTTCAGGTGCAACCACAACCAATAAAGTGTACGATGGAGCAACGACAGCTTCGGTCACCAGTGGAACATTGGTTGGTATTGTAAGTCCTGATGTGGTAACGCTTACCCAATCGGGTAATTTTGCCAGCAAAAATGTGGGCAATTCAATTGCCATTACATCAACAAGTACTTTAGGAGGAGCCGATGCGGCAAATTATACATTGACCCAGCCAACGCTTGCCGCCAGAAACATAACGGCAATAACATTAACGGTTTCAGGTGCAACCACAACCAATAAGGTGTACGATGGAACAACAACGGCTTCGGTTACTGGTGGAACACTGGTTGGTATTGTAAGTCCTGATGTAGTTACACTGACCCAGTCGGGAACATTCGCCGATAAGAATGTGGCCAATTCAATTGCGATCACGTCAACCTGTTCGATAGGCGGAGCTGATGTAACCAATTATACGCTGACCCAGCCAACGCTTACAGCAAGGAACATCACAACTAAAGCCCTGACAGTCTCTGGCGCAACCACAAGCAATAAAGTGTACGATGGAACAAATACTGCTTCGGTAACAGGAGGAACTTTAACTGGTATTGTAAGTCCTGATGTGGTAACGCTTACCCAATCAGGTACTTTTGCAAGCAAAGATGTGGGCAATTCAATTGCCATCACATCAACCAGCTCAATAGGTGGAGCCGATGTGGCAAATTATACACTTACCCAGCCAACGTTAACGGCCAGAAACATAACGGCAATAGCGTTAACGGTTTCTGGGGCAACCACAACCAATAAAGTTTACGACGGAACAACGACAGCTTCAGTCACTGGTGGAACACTGGTTGGTATTGTAAGTCCTGATGTGGTAACGCTTACCCAATCAGGAACTTTTGCCAGCAAACATGTGGGTAATTCAATTGCCATCACATCAACCAGTTCAATTGGTGGAGCCGATGCGGCAAATTACACGTTGACCCAACCAACACTTACAGCAAGGGACATTACATCAAGAACGCTGGTTGTTGCAGCAACTGGAATTAATAAAAGTTACGATGGAAATGTAAACGCTTCGGTTAACCTGAGCGATAACCGAGTTTCAGGCGATGTATTAACATCCACCTATACCACCGCAACTTTCCCTGATAAATTAATTGGAAGCGGGAAAACAGTAAGCGTCAGCGGAATCTCCATTTCGGGAACCGATGCTGCCAACTACAGCTACAACACAACAGCATCAACCACGGCCAACATTACAATAAAAACGCTGACGGTAACTCCATCAGCAACCGATAAGGAATATGACGGTAATACTATAGCAACCGTATCGTTAGGCGACGACCGTGTTTTGGGTGATGAACTGACAGTAAACAGAACTTCAACAACTTTCAACAACAAGAATGTTGGAACCAGCAAAACGGTAACAGTGAGCGGGATCAGCATTTCGGGAACCGATGCAGGTAATTATACAGTAGCCACTTCGGCTACCACCACAGCTACAATTACTGCCAAAACACTGGCAGTAACCACCACAGCCACCAACAAGGTATATGATGCAACCTCAGACGCAACTACAACGCTGGCTGACGACCGTGTATCTGGCGATAACCTGACCTTGGGCAATACATCATCAACATTCGACACAAAGAATGTGGGAGATGGCAAAACTGTTACGGTAAGCGGTATCTCGAAATCGGGAACCGATGCCGGAAACTATGTTCTTGGAAACGTAACGGCAACCACAACAGCAAATATTACCCAAAAGGCTCTGACGATTACAGCCACAGGCGTAAACAAACCATACGACGGAAACGCAACGGCAACAGCGACTTTGAGCGACAACCGTGTATCAGGCGACTCATTCACAGCCAGCTACAGTACGGCAACTTTCCCTGATAAATTAATTGGAAGCGGGAAAACAGTGAGCGTGAGCGGAATATCCATTTTGGGAACCGATGCCGGAAACTACTCGTTCAATACAACGGCTTCAACAACAGCTAATATTACAATAAAAACGCTGACTATAACTCCATCTGCCACCGACAAAGAATATGATGGCAACACTACAGCAAGCGTTTCGCTGGACGACGACCGTGTTTTGGGTGATGAACTGACTGTAAACAAAACTACAGCTACTTTCGACAACAAGAATGTTGGAACCAGCAAAACGGTAACAGTGAGCGGGATCAGCATTTCGGGAACCGATGCAGGTAACTATACGATAGCAACTTCTGCTACCACCACAGCTACCATTACCGCCAAAACACTGGAAGTAACCACCACCGCCACCGACAAGGTATATGATGCTAACACAACGGCAACCGTGTCTCTGTTTGACGACCGAATATCTGGCGATGTGATGACTGTAAACAAAACAACATCAACTTTCGACGATAAGAATGTGGGCGATGGCAAAACGGTTACTGTAAGCGGCATTTCCAAATCGGGACTCGATGCTGGAAACTATGTTCTTGGCAACGTAACGGCAACCACAACAGCCAATATTACACAAAAGGCTCTGACCATCACAGCCTCTGGAATAAACAAGCAGTACGATGGAAACGCAACTGCAACAGCGACTTTGAGCGATAACCGAGTTTCAGGTGATGTGCTGACATCCGCTTATAGTACGGCAACTTTCCCCGACAAGCTGATTGGAACAGGGAAAGCGGTAAGCGTGAGCGGAATATCCATTTCGGGAACCGATGCTGGAAACTACTCGTTCAATACAACGGCTTCGACAACAGCTAACATTACAGCGAAAGTCCTTACCATTATTGCCACCGGTATCAACAAAGTTTACGATCAGAATACCACAGCAACGGTAAGTTTAAGCGATAACCGCGTTTCGGGCGATGAACTGACTGTAAGCAAAACTTCAGCTACTTTCGACAACAAGAATGTTGGAACCAGCAAAACGGTAACAGTGAGCGGGATCAGCATTTCGGGAACCGATGCAGGTAATTATACAGTAGCCACAACAGCTACAACTACGGCCACCATTACAGCCAAGACACTGGCAGTAACCACCACGGCCACCGACAAGGTATATGATGCAACTACTGCCGCAACTACAACGCTGGCTGACGACCGTGTATCGGGCGATGTGATGTCTGTAAGCAAAACAACATCAACTTTCGACGATAAGAATGTAGGCAATGGTAAAACTGTTACGGTAAGCGGTATCTCCAAATCGGGAACTGATGCCGGAAACTATGTTCTTGGAAACGTAACGGCAACCACAACAGCGAATATTACCCAAAAAGCTTTGACCATTACAGCCTCGGGTATAAATAAAGAATACGATGGTAATGCAACAGCAACAGTTAGCCTGAGCGATAACCGAGTTTCAGGCGACATACTGACAGCCAGTTACACCACAGCAACTTTCCCCGATAAACTGATTGGAACAGGAAAAGCGGTGAGCGTGAGCGGAATATCCATTTCGGGAACCGATGCCGGAAACTACTCGTTCAATACAACAGCATCGACCTCGGCTAACATTACGATAAAAACGCTGACTGTAACCGCATCGGCCACAGACAAGGAATATGATGGCAATACTACAGCAACCGTTTTGCTGGGCGATGATCGCGTATTGGGTGATGAACTGACTGTAAACAAAACAACAGCAACGTTTGCCAATAAAAATGTGGGTACAGGCAAAACGGTAACCGTAAGCGGAATCACCATTTCGGGAACCGATGCAGGTAACTATACGGTAGCCACAACAGCTACAACTACGGCCACCATTACCGCCAAGACACTGGCAGTAACCACCACGGCCACCGACAAGGTATATGATGCAACTACTGCCGCAACTACGACGCTGGCTGACGACCGTGTATCGGGCGATGAACTGAGCTTGGACAAAACAACATCAACTTTCGACGATAAGAATGTAGGCAATGGTAAAACTGTTACGGTAAGCGGTATCTCGAAATCGGGAACCGATGCCGGAAACTATACCCTTGGAAACGTAACGGCAACCACAACAGCAAATATTACCCAAAAAGCTTTGAGCATTACAGCCTCGGGTATAAATAAAGAATACGATGGTAATGCAACAGCTACGGTTAGTTTGAGCGACAACCGTGTATCAGGCGACTCATTCACAGCCAGCTACAGTACGGCAACTTTCCCTGATAAATTAATTGGAACCGGAAAAACAGTGAGCGTGAGCGGAATATCCATTTCGGGAACCGATGCCGGAAACTACTCGTTCAATACAACAGCATCGACCACGGCTAACATTACAATAAAAACGCTGACTGTAACTCCATCAGCCACAGACAAGGAATATGATGGCAATACTACAGCAACCGTTTCGTTAGGCGACGACCGCGTTTCGGGCGATGAACTGACAGTAAGCAAAACTTCAGCTACTTTCAACAACAAGAATGTTGGAACCAGCAAAACAGTGACAGTGAGCGGGATCAGCATTTCGGGAACCGATGCAGGTAACTATACGGTAGCAACTTCGGCTACCACCACAGCTACCATCACTGCCAAAACACTGGTTGTAACTACAACGGCAACCAACAAGGTATATGATGCAACCACTGACGCAACTACAACGCTGGCTGACGACCGTGTATCGGGCGATGTGCTGACGGTTAGCAAGACCTCGTCAACCTTTGACGATAAAAAAGCAGCTTCCGGCAAAACTGTCACTTCCAGTGGCATCTCCATATCGGGAACCGATGCCGAAAACTATGTTCTTGGAAACGTAACGGCAACCACAACAGCAAATATTACTCAAAAGGCTCTGACGATTACTGCCTCGGGTATAAATAAAGAATACGATGGTAATGCAACAGCAACAGTTAGCCTGAGCGATAACCGAGTTTCAGGCGATATACTGACAACCAGTTACACCACCGCAACTTTCCCCGATAAACTGATCGAAACAGGAAAAACGGTAAGTGTAAGCGGAATCTCCATTTCAGGAATCGATGCTGCGAACTACTCGTTCAATACAACAGCATCGACCACGGCTAACATTACAGCGAAAGTCCTTACCATTACGGCCACTGGTATCAACAAAGTTTACGATCAGAATACCATAGCAACGGTAAGTTTAAGCGATAACCGCGTTTCGGGCGATGTCCTCACGTCAACTTACACATCAGCAACATTCAATAATAAAAATGTTGGAACAGGAAAGCCGGTAAGTGTAAACGGAATATCCATTTCGGGAACCGATATTGGAAACTATTCTTTCAATACAACAGCTTCCACCACTGCCGACATTACGCCTAAACCGCTGAATGTTACGGCTACCGCTGCGAGCAAAGTTTACGACGGCAACACCACTGCCGCAGTTACTTTGTCTGATGACCGGATCACAGGAGATGTATTAACATCAACCAATACCGCAGCCAATTTCTCTGATAAAAATGTGGATACCGAAAAAACGGTTGACATCACAGGCATATCCATTTCAGGAACCGATGCGGTGAATTATGCTGTAAATGAATCGACAACAGCTATAGCCGATATTACATTCAAAATATTGACTATAACCGGCAGTAATGGCGACAAAGTTTACGATGGAACAACCAATGCAACAGTAACATTAAACGACAACCGTGTGTCGGGCGACGACCTGACCATTACATACACTTCGGCTAAATTTCCTGACAAACTGATTGGAACAGCAAAAAAGGTTACTGTTTCGGGCATCTCGCTGTCAGGCAATGATGTGCAAAATTACATGACCAACAACACCGTAAAATTTAATGCCAGCATTACTGCAAGGCCGCTAACAGTAACCGGAGTAACCGCATCCGATAAAATTTATGATGCAACAACTTCTGCCAGCCTAAGCGGTGGAACTTTAAGCAATGTGGTAAGTGGCGACGTTGTAACCCTTGTTTTGGGTACGGGCGCATTTGTTGATAAAACTGCCAGTGACAGTAAATCCATAACAACTTCAGGTTATAGTATTACAGGCGCCAGCGCCGGTAACTATACCCTGAGCCAGCCTACAGGTGTTGCCGCTAAAATCTCAGTTAAACCGGTAAGTATTGAAAGCATTTCCACTTCGAATAAAGTATATGACGGCACTACCGTTGCTACTTTAAGTGGAGGTACGGTAAGCGGGGTAATCAGCGGCGATGTTGTAAATATTGTTCCCGGAACTGGCGCTTTTGCCGACAAAGCCAAAGGCACAAACAAAACAGTAACCGCCAGCGGTTATTCACTGTCGGGCGCCGACGGAGCCAACTATGCTTTAACAGCTCAACCCAATGCGCCAAATGCTGATATAACCGGTATACTTTTAACCATTACCGGGATTACTGCTTCTGATAAAGTTTACGACGGAACCTCTGTAGCTACATTGAGTAGCGGAACTTTGGTCGGACTGATGTCGGGCGATGTTGTTTCGATTGTAGCCGGAACCGGAGAATTTAACGATAAAACCGCAGGAACCAATAAAACAGTAACTGCCAGTGGTTATACTATAAGCGGAACCGATGCTCCAAATTATACGCTCGCTGCCCAGCCAATAGTACCGAATGCCAACATAACCGTTGCTTCGTTGACTATAACCGGAGTAACAGCCAGTAATCGAATTTACGACCGGACAACGTCAGCAACACTAAATGGAGGTACGTTGAACGGGATAATCGGTTCGGATGTGGTAACGATCACCGCCGGAACCGGAACATTTGCCAACAAGACCGTTGGAACCGGTAAAACAGTAACCGCTGTTGGATATGGACTTTCAGGAACCGATGCTCCAAACTATACGCTAACGGCACAACCTTCGGGCATTACAGCCGATATAAGCAAGGCTGATCTGACAATCAGCGGAGTAACAGCCAACAATAAATCATACGATGCCAACACAACAGCCAGCCTGACCACCGGAACATTAAACGGAATAATCAGTGGTGATGTGGTTAACCTGGTTTCCGGAACGGGATCGTTTGCCGACAAAAATGTTGGCACGGGTAAAACAGTAACGGCAACTGGTTTTGCATTTGACGGAACTGACGGGGCAAACTATATTTTAGCAGCCCAGCCTTCTGGATTATCTGCAAACATTACAGTGGCAAGCACAGCACTGACCATAACCGGAGTAACAGCCAGTAATAAGGTTTACGATGGAACGACAACAGCCACCTTAAGCGGCGGAACCCTGAACGGCATAATCAGTGGCGATGTGGTAGCTATTAGCGATGGAACAGGTGCTTTTGCAAGTAAAACGATTGGAACAGGCAAAACTGTAACCGCCACAGGATATAGTTTATCCGGGACTGATGCGGGCAACTATACGTTGGCAGCACAACCAACAATTCCGAATGCAAACATAACCGTAGCATCCTTGACCTTAACCGGTGTAACCGCAAGCAATAAGGTTTATGATGCCACAAACGTAGCAACAGTGAGCGGAGGAACGCTAAACGGAATTGCCGGAACAGATATTGTTACAATTGTAGCAGGGACTGGCTCATTTGCCGACAAAACAGTTGGAACCGGAAAAGCAGTAACCGTAGTTGGCTACGGCCTTTCAGGCGACGATGCCTTAAACTATACGCTGTCAGCACAACCGTCGGGTATTACAGCCGATATAACCCAGGCCACGCTCACCATTTCAGGAGCAGTTGCCAACAATAAAGTTTACGATGGTACAACTGTTGCCGTAGTAAGCGGAGGTACACTGAACGGCATAATTGGTTCGGACGTGGTAACATTTAGCGGGACAGGAACTTTCTCAGACAAAACCGCAGACAATGGCAAGCCTGTGACTGCAACCGGTTATACCCTGGGAGGAACTGATGGTGCTAACTATAAGCTCAATCCACTTCCATCGGGACTTACTGCCGACATTACAATTGCTCCGGTAAGCATTACAGGGATAACAGCCAATGACAAGGTTTACGACCGAAATACAGTGGCAACATTGACTGCGGGTACACTAAGCGGTGTTTTGGGTACTGACGATGTGACTATTGTTGCGGGGATAGGCGCTTTTGCCAATAAAAAGGTTGGAACAAATAAGCCGGTAGTTGCGATTGGTTTCAGTATTGAAGGTGTTGATGCCGCCAACTACGATCTGACTTCCCAGCCAAGCGGATTAACGGCAAGCATTACCCAGAAAGCAATTAATGTTAATGGAATAACTGCCAGCAATAAAATTTATGATGGAACATCGGTAGCCACATTAAGTGGTGGTACACTTAGCGGTGTAATTGGTGCAGACGTGGTTGCACTTACTGCTGGAACAGGTGCTTTTGCCGATAAAACAGCAGGTACGGCCAAGGCCGTAACAGCAACCGGTTATAGTCTGTCTGGCGCTGATGCTTCCAATTATGCTATTTCTCAACCATCAGGGCTCACCGCGAATATTACAACAGTATCAGTTACCATTACTGGTGTAACTGCAAGCAATAAAGTTTACAATGGCACTTCTACGGCCACATTAAGCGGCGGAACATTAAGCGGAGTGATCACAGGAGATGTGGTAAGCATCGTTTCCGGATCAGGATCGTTTGCCGACAAAGCTGTCGGTACTGCCAAACCGATAACAGCTACAGGATATTCAATTGCCGGTACTGATGCAGGTAACTATACACTGGCCTCCCAACCATCCGGATTGACTGCCGACATCACATCAGCTTCAGCACCATTGACCATTACTGGTATAACAGCCAGCAACAAGGTTTATGACGGAACACCTGCCGCCACTCTAACCGGAGGTACTCTTGTTGGTGTCCTTGGTACAGATGATGTAACATTCGTTTCGGGAACCGGCTCTTTTGCTGATAAAAACATTGGTACAGGGAAAGCAGTCACTGCTATCGGTTATACATTAACCGGAGCCGATGCAACTTATTACAGTCTTGGTGCTCAGCCGGTTGTATCTAATGCCGATATTACTTCATTTCCTTTGAGCATCGTCGGTGTAACGGCAACAAACAAAGTTTACGATGCAACGGTCATTGCAACTTTAACTGGAGGAACATTAAGCGGAGTAATAACAGGTGACGTGGTTACCATTACCGATGGAAGCGGTGCGTTTGCTGACAAGGCTGTTGGAACAGCCAAACCAGTAACCGCAACAAGTTATGCTATTGGCGGGGCTGATGCCTCAAACTATACCTTATCAGCACAGCCTTCTGGGCTAACTGCTGATATTACTTCTGCTTCCGTTGAGATTACAGGACTAACAGCATCGAATAAGGTTTACAATGCCAATTCTGTCGCCACTTTAAGCGGAGAAACTTTGAGCGGAGTGATCACAGGAGATGTGGTAACTATTGTTGATGGAACAGGTGCATTTGCCAATAAAACAATTGGAATAGCTAAACCGGTTACAGTTGCCGGATATTCAATTGCCGGGACAGATGCAAGCAATTATACGCTTTTGGGACAACCATCGGGACTTACTGCTAACATCACAGCAGTAACCCTTGACATTGCAGGTGTAACCGCCAGCAATAAAGTTTACGATGGAACAACAGCGGCCACCATGAACACTGGTTCATTGAGCGGAATCCTTAGCTCTGACGATGTAAACCTGAGCGCAGGATCGGCCAGCTTTGCGGACAAGTCGGTAGGTACAGCCAAACCGGTAACTGCAACAGGATACGCTTTGAGTGGAACGGATGCAGGCAACTATGTATTGAGTGGCCAGCCGTTAGGGTTGACAGCCAATATTACTGTTGCTTCGGTTGACATCACCGGAGTAACAGCATCGAATAAGGTTTATGATGCCAATACAGTTGCTACCTTAAGCGGTGGTACCTTAAGTGGTGTAATCACTGGAGATGTGGTAATCATTACTGCCGGAAGCGGCTCGTTTGCCGACAAAACCGTAGGCACGGCCAAAACGGTAACCGCTGTCGGGTATGCAATCACCGGTGCCGATGCTTCGAACTATACTCTTTCGGCTCAACCTTCGGGATTGAGTGCCGATATTACCACAGCTTCATTAACTGTAAGCGGCGTAACAGCCAGCAACAAGGTTTACGATACCACACCCGATGCCACATTGAACGGTGGCGCACTGAACGGAATAATCAGTGGTGACGTGGTAACTTTGACAGCCGGAACCGGATCGTTTGCCGACAAGACAGTGGGCACAGCCAAAGCTGTAAGCGCCACCGGTTATGCAATTGCCGGTGCCGATGCTTCGAACTATACACTTTCGGCACAACCTTCGGGTATGACCGCCGATATTACGGTTGTCACATTAGACATCACAGTGGTAACGGCCAGCAACAAGGTTTACGACGGGACGGCCGCAGCTACCTTGAACACAGGTTCGCTTACCGGAATCCTTGGATCGGATGTGGTGACCCTTACGGCAGGATCGGCCAGCTTTGCCGACCAGGCAATTGGTACGGCCAAAGCGGTAACAGCCTCTGGCTTTAGCCTTGCCGGAACCGACGCGGCCAACTATCAATTGAGCGGCCAGCCTTCAGGCTTGACAGCCGATATTACTGTTGCTTCGGTTGACATCACCGGAGTAACAGCATCGAATAAGGTTTATGATGCCAATACAGTTGCTACCTTAAGCGGTGGTACCTTAAGTGG
>Ga0209417_1000294_pt1 | contig 129354 bp, 102 predicted proteins | sample RifGroF2_FD_184002 | JGI IMG/M metagenome (GOLD analysis project Ga0209417, IMG submission 184002) | Groundwater microbial communities from Rifle, Colorado, USA - Groundwater F2 (SPAdes) (version 2) | ecosystem: Environmental > Aquatic > Deep subsurface > Groundwater | place: Rifle, Colorado... | reverse complement strand
AACGATACAACGTCGTTTTGTCATTCCCTTGAAAAAGGGAATCCAGGAATACAAAATATGGATCCCCGCTTACGCGAGGATGACGTAATGCTATTGTAAGCGCACCATTCTTGGTGTTTATTTAAAATATTTGCGCTATAAATACCAAATTTAAAGCAATTAAAAATATAAGAAAATGCGTTAATTTACTACTTAGACCAATTTTGCTAGAATTCAAAATAAGTTGTTGTATAAATAAAATTCAAAGATTTCGTTACGAGGAACTCAATGCAAGCAGAATATTTGATTTTAATTCCACCAATCCTTGTTTTGATCATCGCATTCTTAACAAAAAACATTCGCAATTCACTGATTGTCGGCATAATTTCAGCGTCCTTAATTTTAAATAATTTTTGTATCGGTGGCACGCTAAAAACAATCATTGATAAGCTGATTAAAATCATGGAAATCAAAAATTTAGCCAGCTGGACTAGTTTTTGGTCGAGCAACAACATCTTTACTTTACTATTTTTATTGATGCTCGGAATAATTATAACAATTTTGGAACACTCCGGAAGCGCCTTTGCCTACGGCAAATACATCAAACAAAGACTCCATTCAGCCAAGTCGGCGGAATGCGCCAGTCTACTGCTATCGTTATTCTTTTTTATCGATGATTATTTCAGCAGTATCACAGTTGGCTCTGTGATGCAGCCAGTGACAGACAGGCTTCAAATACCTCGCGTTAAACTTGGGCTTTTGGTCAATACTTTTGCAGCACCGATGGCCATTATTATACCGATTTCAAGCTGGGTTTCACCAATCTCAGGACAATTACTTCAGACCGGCATTTCCGCTGTATCAGACGAAAAAATTATCGTTCTATGCGATCCATTCTTTACATACCTCAAAACAATCCCTTTTTTATTTTACGCATTTATCATTACTTTATCGCTTTGGTTTATAGTGTTACGACGCATTTCTTACGGCATTCTAGCCAAACATGAGAATTGCGCGCAAAGTTCGGGCAATCTTTTTGGAGGCAAAGAGCCGATAGCTCGAGCCAATCAATCAAATCAGATCGAAAACCACAGTACGTTATTCGATTTCGTATTTCCAATCGGACTTTTGATCTCTTTGTCTATTTTTGAAATATTGAGAGACGGAGGATTTTTTTTGTTTGGAGGACAACACGGATTAATAGAAGTATTTGCTTACAGCAACATTGCGGCTGCACTTTTTCGAGGAAGTTTGATCACACTTATTATAACAACCACATATTTTATAACACGTAAGACAATCAAAATTACAGCTATGCCGCGACTTGTTTTTGAAGGCGTAAAAGTGATGTTTTCATCGCTTGTCATACTAATTTTGATCTGGACGTTCAGTAACATTTTACGCTTTGACCTTCAGATCGGACAATTTATAGCTCAAAACTTATTGGGATCAATATCAATCAGCCTTTTACCACTCATCTTCTTTGCAACCGCCGTTACAATCGCAACATTGATTGGGACGGCCTGGGGGTCGTTTGGACTACTGATACCAATCGGCGTGCCAATGCTGATAACACTGTCGCAGGTTTCAACACCTGCGGACCAATCGCAGATACCGATGCTATTCCCGCTTCTTGGCGCAATAATATCCGGCTCAATCGCAGGATCGCACATGTCGCCAATTTCTGATCTTATGTTCATGTCATCGACCAGCTCGGGCTGTTATCACCTTGATCTAGTCAAAGCTCAATCAAGCGTGGCCATACCTGCAATAATCTCTGCAGCAGCAGCATTCTTGCTTGTGGGGTTTTGTATTCAGCAAAATTGTGAAACTTGGGGCTCATTCATTATCTCGATTTTAGTTGGAATTGCGCTAAATTTTGCAATACTTTCGTGCTTAAATATAATCAACAAACGTTCTAAGAAATAAATACAATCCTAACAAGGAATCAAATGCCTACAAATTTTTTGGTGCTTGTACCACCCATTCTTGTTTTGATCATAGCGTTTTTTATAAAAAACATCAGAATTGCACTCGTCTCAGGAATCCTTGCAGCAGCACTAATTTTAAATAATTTTTTTATCATTGATTCGCTAAAAACGGTATTCTATCGCTTTATTAAGACGATGGAGCTCGCAAACCTGACCAGCTGGGCAAAATTTTGGGAGTGCAACTATCTTTTTATACTACTATTTCTTTTGGTTCTAGGTGTAATAATATCTATTTTGGAGCACTCTGGAAGCGCATTTGCCTACGGCAATTTCATTAAACAAAAGCTTAAATCTGCAAGATCTGCCGAATGCGCCAGTCTGTTTTTGTCGCTATTCTTCTTTATCGATGATGATTTTGGCAGCTTAACCGTCGGCTCGGTCATGCAACCGGTTACCGACATGTTTAAGATCCCTCGCATAAAGCTTGGATTACTCGTCAATTCAATAGCAGTACCAAGCGCAACATTGATCCCACTTTCAAGCTGGGTGGCAACGATCATGGGACAACTACACCAAACAGGCGTGTCCATGAACGCTGACGCAAAAACCATTATTTTATGCGATCCATTTTTCACTTACCTCAAAACTATGCCTTTCTTGTTCTACGGACTAATAATTGTTTTATCAGTGTGGTTTATAGTGCTGAGACGCATTTCTTACGGCATTATAGCTAAACATGAGCACATCGCGCAAACGACAGGCACACTTTTTGGGGGCAAGGCGGCAATCATTCGAACAAAACAGGCTACCCATACAGAAACAAACAGCACACTCTTTGACTTCATCTTTCCAATCGCACTTTTGGTCATTTTATCTATTTTTGAAATTTTAAGAGGAGGCGATTTTTATCTGTTCGGCGGAGATAGCGGGCTAATCGAGGTTTTGGCTTACAGCAACATTCCAGCTGCACTGTTCAAGGGCGGCCTTGCAACAGTCCTGATAACAACCATTTATTTTTTAGTACGCAAGGCAATAAAATTTTCAAGCCTGCCACGATATATTGTCGAAGGCGTAAATATGATGAAACCGGCCGTAATTATTTTGATCTTAATTTGGACGTTTAGTGGAATACTGCGCGCAGATCTGCAAATCGGTGACTTTATAGCCAAGCACTTGATTGGGTCAATATCGATGAATTTTTTGCCACTAATATTTTTTATCACGGCCGTATTAATCGCTATGTTAATCGGCTCGGCCTGGGGAACATTTGGACTTTTGATACCAATCGGATTACCGCTTGTAGTGACGCTTTCAAAACTCATAACTCCGGTAACACCCGATCAAATCCAGCTTATTTATCCGTTGCTTGGAGCAATAATTTCAGGTTCTGTCGCAGGCACGCATCTATCACCCATTTCACACGTCATGCTGATGTCAGCCACCAGCACAGCCTGCTACCACATCGATCTGGTTAAAGCACAAATCAGTTTTGCCATTCCAGCCATTATTTCAACCGCTTCAGCCTTTTTATTGATTGGACTGATGCTTCAGCACGGTTACTGCCTTAAATACTCACTGGTAGCCTCGTTTGTACTTGGAGTTATGCTTAATTTTGCAATGCTTTCGATTTTAGGTTGGTTTAATAAATACAAACAGTAAAATTGTAGGAAATTGTCATCAACGCAAACCACTTGAAAATAAAATAAAACATGATACAATTTAAAACCTGAATTGTGGGTAAATTTGTATCTTTAAAATGGGGATTATATGAAAATATCTAAATTACTTGGCCTTGCGTTAATAGCTACAATCAGCGTCAACGCAGCAAACCTCCAAGCCACAACAATTGTCAATCCAGAAGAGGAAACAAGCGTCCAGACAACATCGCAGCTTTCTAAAGATGCGAAAATTGCAAAACGACGATGCGAAGAGGCCGCAAGGCGAATTTTGGCGACTGAGCCAACATCTTGGATGGGAGATTTGGGTAGGGATTTTGCTTCATGTATATTGAGTAATTTTATAGTAGACAAAGCGATTAATAGTGCTTATGCAGGTGAAATTGAAAAATTAGGCGAATTAAATATTTTAGTTTCGCGGTTAATGAATGGCACAATAACTGATACCGAACGTATAGCATTAGGAGGGTATCTAAAAATAAAGCAATATTATGTAGTGTTTATGATACCTATTTTAAGAATTTTAATTGATAAAATAATCAGAAAAAAGAATGACATTGATGCTGATTTGGATTTTTTGATTTCACAAAAAAATACAAACTTGAATGGACTGATTGCTGCCGATTTTAACGTTGAGGGCTTGGAAGCAAAAGTGCTTAGGCTGAGCGACAAGGCTGAATGGTTTAGGTGGATAATTAGATTGCTTACAATGATTTCTGGAACATTATCTGCATACAGCTGCTGCCCATCGGATAATCAAATATTAAAAATAGCTTCACTTGTCGCTATGGCAGTTTTATGTTGGCATGTTTATATAAAGCAAAGCGCAACATTTAAAAAGGCAGAAAGACTAAGCAAGATTCAAATATTAAACGATGCATTAATCGATAAAATAACACAAAAGCATGATCCAGTGACAGTGATCGCTCAGTAACGTCTTTCGTGTTTTAATAAAATTTGTGTTTTAATAAAAAAGGCCCCGCAAAATTTGAGGGGCCTTTTTTATTAAGCAAGCCATGGTCAAAACCTTTATATTCAGGACCATACATCAACACACACAGTCTAAAACGTCGAGCAATTCAGGTCTGCCAAGAAATTAACATTTTTTTAGATACGGCCTGCAGGCGCTGATTGGATGCAGGATGGCGAGTGATTTTACGAAAAACTGCAAAAAATGGCTTCTATTTATCCAAAAAATGCAATTTTATACCAAACATTTTTTTGGTATAAAATAAGAACAGCATGCTAAGAGCTCCAAGCGCGCCTGTTAACACCCAAAAGCCAAAGCCATTGATAAAAAAGTGGCTGCAGTAGGTATTTTTGATTAAAAGCGTAAACAGTCCATGCCCCCATAAAAAGGATGCTATCACAAACAAAAGCTGCGCCAAGTAACGCCATAAAAAATCAAAATATCGGCCTGAGTAAAAACGAAATTTATGCTTCTTCCTCAAAAAATAAAAGCATGCAACGGTCATAACAAGACCAGACAAAGACGCCGCCCCGGCAATGCCGTAAGCGCCGAACAAAAGCATGCCTGAAATATCACCACCCACGTTAACAAGCGCAGAAATCGATGATGCAATCATCGTGGATTTTGTATCTTTAAGTGAATAAAAAACGCTAAGCAAAATCTTATTCATACTAAAAAAAAGAAGGCCTATCAAATAAGTCCTCAATAAACCGGCACCCATTGTTGTCTGTTGCAGATTGCCTGATTTTACAAGCAAAACAGTTGAAAACAGAGGCTCTGAAACAAACATTAAAAATAGAACTGACGGCAAGATCACCCATGTTACAAGCTTGGTTACTTCAAGAATATAGTAATTTAGGCGTCTGGGAGCGTAGAGTACAATGCGTGAAAAATGCGAAAGCAAAATATTTGACAACGCCACAGCAAAGGCTCCAAGCGGAATATTCATAAATCTGCTGGAAAGATAAAGTAACGTCAATGAGCCGGTGGGCAAAAATGAAGCAACCACTGTTCCCACAAAAAGGTTTAGCTCGACGATACTGACTCCAAAAAGGCATGGCAAAAATCGCTTTAACACATCTCTAAACAAAATCACAACATCAGAAGTAATTTTACCAACTCTAAATCCATATTTTAGGTAAAAAAAGGCATTCATCACCATCCACAAAAAACCACCAAAAATAATACCAAAACACACAATGTTCGGTGATAAGTGCCAATACAAAGCCAAAATTAAACTTCCAACGTAAACAATATTCCAAAGCACTGGACCAAATGCTGGAACTGCAAAACAATTCACAGATTGCAAAACCCCTGCAAAAAGAGTCGAGCTAGAGACGAAAAAAAGAAATGGAAAAAGTATTCTTAAAAACGGAATTGCATAATATATCTGCTCTTGCGAAAAACCAGGAGCAATCAATCTAATCACCCACTCGGTTTTAAAAAACACAAAGACATACATGAGCAATATTACGCTCTCAAACGCCAAAAATGACAAGGTCATTAAACCGTTTGATTGCTCACGCTTACCCTCTTTAACCGTTTTGATAAATGCAGGAATAAATGATGCGTTTAATGCCCCCTCTGCAAAAACTTGACGAAAAAAATTGGGGATACGAAACGACATAATAAAAGCATCTGAAATTGCACCAACGCCAAAAAATCTGGCAATAAGTACTTCTCTGATTATGCCCAAAATTTTACTTAAAAACGTAAAGCTGCCAAACTGTGCTGTTTTTTTTAATATATCACGCTTGCTGAGATGTAAATTCATACAAACCCTATTTTATTGTTAAAATACCGTCATGCAAATTATAAACCATACCCATTTTGTTATAAACATCCGGATCATGCGAACACAAAATCACTCCCATTCCCCAATCCGATTGCGCTCTGAGTATCAAATCTACGACTGTTTGAGCGTTTTGCTTATCAAGGTTGCCAGTCGGTTCATCAGCCAACAAAAAACAAGGCTTGTTAAAAACCGCTCTGGCGATAGCAACACGCTGCTGCTGACCGCCTGAAAGCTGGCTGGGGTAGTTATTTCGTTTATCTGGCAAACCCATTTCAACCAAAAGCTCTTCAGCCCTTGCTATGCATTCTTTGCGAGCCTGGCCCTTGATAAGGCCAACCACAATAATATTTTCAAGTACCGTAAGCTCTTTTATAAGATAATGAAACTGGAAAACAAAGCCAAATCGTTGATTCAGAATCCGTTCTTTTGCACTTGCCTTCAAGCTATAAATATCAAGATCGTTCAATAAAACGGTACCAGAAGTTGGAACATCCAGTCCGCCCAAAATGTGCAACAATGTCGACTTGCCAGAACCAGAAACACCGGTTATTGCATAAGTTTTTCCTTTTTCAAATTCAACAGAAACGCCATTCAAAACGGGCATAGCCTTATCGCCCTGAAAAAAATCTTTGCAAACCATGTTGGCAATCAGCTTATCAACACCATCCTCAATCATTAATGTCTCCAATTTTGCTAAGTAACCATTTAATTGAATATTAGCTCAATATTAAAATATGACTTTGGTTGCTAAATCCAGCTTTAAGTCCAATATTAGCAAGACTATTGCTTTAGCCAAAGCAAATTTTTTAAAATTCCTTTAGGTAGGGGTGAAATGTTAGATCAAAAATTCAGATTAGGACAACCCAAGAAGTGGGGAACTTGGCAAGACAGTAAAAAACGCTAATTGTTTAAGGGGGAAGGGGCTGAGATGGAAACAAATAAAAAGGAGCTATTTGACGAAAGCATACCACAACAGATTCCGGTAATTCCGACAATCGATGTGGTAGTATTTCCTCACATGGTCGTTCCATTACTGATTCTGGATGACAAGATAATCAATGGCATCGAGCTTGCGCAAAAAGGCTCAAACAAAGTACTGCTTCTTGCAGCCAGACAACCGAATGAAGGTTACGTTGGGCCAATCGGAATCCAAGATCTTTACAAAACCGGCACAGTCGGCAACATCATGAGGGTGATGGAAATGCCGGAAGGCGGGTTAAAGGTTTTGGTGCAAGGTTTGGTAAAAGTTCATGTAGAAGATATATCAACGGAGGACAGCTTATTACAAGCTAAAATAAAGAAACCCTCAACAAAACCAATCGTCTATGATAAAAACAAAGCAGAGAATCAGTTAAAGGGTATCATTAAATTGGTCGAAAAATTGTCAGCAAAGGGGCATTTTTTAGGCATAGATTTAAATTCTGTAACAACGCATATTCAAGATCCTGAATATGCAGCCAACTTCATTCTATCTCATCTAAACTTAAACGTTTCACAAGCTCAAACTCTGCTTGAAATCGACAACTTAAACGACTTATTAGAATGCCTAGAATCCTCCATAACAAACGAAATAGAGGTATCATCAGTACAAGACAAAATTCAGTCTGACGCAAGAGAGTCAATTAATCGTTCACAACGCGAATATTACTTGCGAGAACAATTGCGGGCAATACAAAAAGAGTTGGGCGATGATCCAGAAAATGAATTAGAGGCAATTAAAAAATCAATTCTTGAAAAGATGCTTCCAGACGAGGTTAAGGCTGAGGCAACTCGACAAGTGCGTAGGCTTGAAAAAACACCTCAAGATTCGATGGAGGCAACCGTAATCCGTAACCACCTGGAATGGTTGCTGGAAATGCCTTGGAATGTACATACCAAGGACAACACAGACATTGTCAAAGCAAAAGAAATTTTAAATTCTAACCATCACGGGTTAGAAGAAACTAAGGAAAGAGTTTTAGACTTCCTTTCAATCAAATTTTTGAAAGATGACTGCCCAACCCCAATTTTGTGCCTTTTTGGGCCTCCTGGCGTTGGCAAAACATCTCTGGGTCGTTCAATTGCAGAAAGCTTGGGCAGAAAATATGCACGTATTTCACTGGGTGGCGTTTATGATGAGTGTGAGATACGAGGACACAGAAGAACTTACGTTGGCGCACTACCAGGCAGATTCATACAAGCGGTACGCAAATCTGGCTCAATCAATCCAGTGATCATAGTCGATGAAATTGATAAGATTGGCATGTCAAACCGCGGAGACCCATCAGCAGCGCTTCTTGAAGTGCTTGACCCAGAGCAAAACAGCGCATTTTACGACAATTATCTTGGCATTAGCTTTGATATGTCTAAAGTCATGTTTGTCACAACAGCCAATGATCTTTCAACAATTCCTGGGCCACTGCGCGACCGTATGGAAATCATCCAAATTTCCGGCTATGTCCACGAAGAAAAGACAGAGATAGCTCACAAACATCTGCTACCAAAAGCGCTCAGAGAGTCTGGCCTTGACGGCAAAGGCTTTGAGCTAAACAAAACAGTACTCAGTTCAATAGCTTATAACTACACACGCGAAGCTGGCGTCAGAGAGCTTGAAAGAGTAATCAAAAAACTGTGTTCAAAGTATGCAAGATGCCTTGTTGAATCAAACAAAAAGTTAAAATTCACAACCGAAAATTTACATGAATATCTTGGCCCACGCAAAACACCAAGCGACAATCTTAAGCATCTAAATAAAATAGGCGTATCTAACGGCCTTGCATGGACACCGTTTGGCGGCGAAGTCCTACAAATCGAAGCGGTCATGATGAAGGGTAGCGGCAAGCTGCTTTTGACAGGACAACTTGGCGATGTGATGAAGGAATCAGCGCAGGCTGCAGTAACTTATGCAAAATCACATGCTCCACAATTTGGGTTAAAGCCGGAATGCTTTACAGACTATGATCTGCACATACATATCCCAGCTGGAGCAATTCCTAAAGATGGCCCTTCTGCAGGCATAACGCTTCTATCATCGATACTTTCTGCATACACAGGACGAGCAATTAATGGAACCTATGCGATGACTGGAGAAATAAATCTGCAAGGAAACGTAATGCCGATCGGCGGCCTGAAAGAAAAGATCTTGGCAGCAAAACAAAATGGCCTAAAAAATATTATTATTCCAAGAGAAAACGAACGTGATTTGGTCGGATTAGACAAATTATTTAAAGGATTAAAGTTATTTTTTGTCGATGACGTTCAAGAAGTATTAAAACACGTTTTAATGCCTAATTAATCGAAAACATCTACTAAAAGAGGTGGCGCGCGTTCTGTGGCCACCTCTTTTTTTGTTTTTTATTACTCAAACTTTAAAAATTGCGTATGGCCAAAACCACTATATTCAGGACCATACATCAACCTCGCACATCTAAATTCAGCTACACATCGCCACTACCAAACAATTGACAAGTTTTTAGATGCGAGCTGCAAGCTCTGACTGGATGCTAGGTTTCAGATGATTTTTCAAAAAGCTGCAAAAACACACATGCCGCATTTCATGCATCACAAAATCGAATGAAAAGAGTAAACTCGCTCTTATAACAATACATGTTTGTATCCATTTAAATTCTGTAGTAAAATAGCTGAGTTATTGTTGGCTGGGTAGGCAAAAGTGCTTATAAGATGGGTTTATGGATAATAAATTTGATGTAATCATTGTTGGAGGTGGGCATGCCGGGGTTGATGCTGCATATGTTTCCTCAAAAATTGGAGCTAAAACGCTGCTTTTGACTATTGATATGTCAAAGATGGCCACTATGCCTTGCAATCCATCGATTGGAGGATTAGGCAAGGGTCACATCGTTTTTGAGGTTAGCGCGCTTGGCGGTTTGATGCCGCAACTATGCACAAAGACCTATCTTCAGGCTCGCATGCTGAATACTAGCAAAGGCCCAGCTGTTCAGGGCTTGCGTTTACAGATCGACAAATTTGCTTACAATCGCGCCGCCGTCCAGGCATTGAGCGAAATTCCAAATTTAGTTATTTTGGATGGTCTTGTAGGCGAGGTTTTGACTCATGATTCCGAATCTGGACGTCGAATCATTGGTGTTCGGATCGACGACGGACGTGAATTTTATGCGCCCTCAGTTGTGGTGACGGCCGGAACGTTTTTGAGCGGTGTTATTCACATCGGAAAAACACGTTATAGAGCGGGTCGGCGCGGTGAGCTGGCTGCTTATGGCCTGTCTGACTCTCTCTCTCATGCGATGAATGTGCCTTATCAAAGGCTCAAAACTGGTACACCTCCGCGACTGCAGACTTCAAGCATAGATTTTTCCAAACTTGAGCAACAACCCAAGCAGTCGTTGAATTATTTATACGAATTCGAACATGTTTGCGTTGAAGAAAAAAGCCCTTGTTTTATTGCAAAAACCAACGAAAAAACGCATGATATTATTCGTCAAAACATGCATCTTTCCGCGCTTTACGGCGGAAGCATTTCAGGCATAGGCCCACGTTATTGTCCATCAATTGAAGATAAAATTAGAAAATTTCCTCATCAGCCGTCGCATCACGTTTTTATTGAGCCGGAAGGGCTCGATGTTGATGAAAGCTATCCAGCAGGACTTTCAACTTCGCTGCCTCTGGACGTGCAGATTAAGTACATTCGCAGCATTGTTGGACTTGAAAACGCAGTGATTACAAAGTCCGCTTATGCGATAGAGTACGATTTTTTTCAACCAAATAACTTAACTCATACACTTGAGTCAAAGACCGTATCAGGGCTATTTTTGGCTGGACAGGTGATAGGCACTACTGGGTACGAAGAGGCTGCAGGCCTTGGTTTAGTAGCAGGTATCAATGCTGCATTAAAAAGTGCTAGCAAAAATCCATTCATTCTCTCACGTACCGAAAGCTACATTGGCGTGATGATCGACGATTTGGTGGTCATTGGCATTGATGAGCCTTATCGAATGTTTACATCACGAGCAGAACACCGTTTGATTCTGCGGCAGGATAACGTATTCTTGCGTCTGATGCCGTATGCAAAAAATTTATGGCTTATTTCAGATGAGTTGTATCAAAAATTTTTGGCTGAAAAAGAGATAATCGAAAAAAGCATAGAAATAATCAAACAATCTGAGCATCATTTGTTATTTAAACTGTTTCATTCATTCGATTTTACAGATGAGATTAAGGCGCAATGTCGAAGTCAGATCGAAGCAAAGCTGATCGAGAAAGATATTAATGTATCGGCTTTGTCTGAACGAGCCTTGCTTTCAATTCATGCAGAAATACGGTATCATGGCTATGTTGAAAAAGAGCGCAAGGAAGTGGAAAAGGCTGAACGGTTCGCTGAATTGCGACTGCCAGACGATTTGAAATACGACGGAATGCAGGGCTTGACCCGGGAAATACAGCAAAAATTAATTAAAATTAAGCCAAAAACGATTGCACATGCTCAGTTGATTCCTGGAATGACGCCGGCTGCTATTTCAATCTTGATTTTTCAGACACGCTTTATTAGAGCAAGAGGCATAGATGAATAAAGATCATAAAATGAAAACAAGATTAGGCTTAAATGAATCGGTGGTTAAAGAAATTTCTGCTCAAAAAAATGAGCCGGAATGGATGCTTGAAATTCGATTAAAAGCATTAAATCATTTCTTGAAAACGTCAATACAAAACTGGGGGCCAGATTTGTCCGAGCTGGATATGCAAGATATTCATTACTACATCAAGCCAGTCGAAAAGTCCCAAAGTTCGTGGGAGCATGTACCGCAAGATATAAAAAAAACATTTGATTATTTGGGGTTGCCAGCGGCAGAACAGCGTTATTTGGCTGGACTTGGCGCTCAGTACGAATCAGAAGTTGTTTATCATAACCTCAAAAAAGAGTGGGCTGATCAGGGTGTTTTATTTCTTGATACCGATTCTGCGCTCAAAGCATACCCTGAAATTTTCAAACAATACTTTGGATCAATTGTTCCATTTAATGATAATAAGTTTGCAGCTTTAAATACGGCTTGTTGGAGCGGTGGTAGTTTTATTTATGTGCCGCCCAAGGTTCAGGTAACTATTCCTTTGCAAGCCTATTTTAGAATACAGGCCGAGCGAATGGGGCAATTTGAGCGAACATTGATTATAGCCGATGAAGGCAGCTTGGTGACTTACGTAGAAGGTTGTACAGCTCCTGCTTACAGTGCGTCGTCTTTACATAGCGCTGTAGTAGAGATTGTTGCCAAAGCCGGTTCACGCGTTAGATATTACACAATTCAAAATTGGTCAAAAAATGTTTATAACCTTGTGACCAAACGCGCAGTTGCATACAAAGATTCTGTTGTCGAGTGGATTGATGGCAACTTGGGAAGCAAGATTACTATGAAATATCCGGCTGTAATTTTGAAAGAAGAGGGCGCCAAAGCCGAGATTTTATCAATAGCTATGGCGAGTAGCTTTGGCCAGGTCCAGGACACTGGCGCAAAGGTGATTCACATGGCTCCAAACACCACTTCCAGAATTACATCAAAGTCTGTAAGCCGTAGTGGCGGCCGTTCTAGCTATCGTGGGTTGGTAAAAATTTTACGCGGGGCAAAAAATTGTAAATCATTCGTTCAGTGCGATGCTTTGATGCTTGACCAAATCTCAAGATCAGACGCTTATCCTAGCATTCAGGTTAAAGAAAGCAGCGCAAATGTTGGGCATGAGGCCAGTGTCAGTCGAATTGATGATGAGCTTGTTTTTTATCTTACCAGTCGTGGAATTGATGCAAATGCTGCCAAAACATTGATTGTTAACGGTTTTGTTGAGCCATTTGTCAAAGAGTTGCCAATGGAGTTTGCTATCGAAATGAATAGATTAATTCAACTTGAGGTGGAAGGTAGCGTAGGTTGATGATTATGCTGAATAAAGACTTTATTAATGTGACGTTTGATAAATCGATTTTAAAACCGATAAGCCTTAAAGAGTTGTGCTTGCTATCACAAAAAAGCATTGACTTCTCCGCTATAAATATGAAAATTGAACTTTTAGATGATGTTAAAATTTATCTACGTGATGATTTGATTGATCAGAAAGATTTGATTAATTTTAAAAAAATTGAACACAAAATCGAATTTATTTTAAACAGGGCGTCTGTGCTTGAGTATAATATGAATTTGCGTCCAACTGGTGAATTTGAGCAATTAACTCAAAACAATTGTGAATTTGATAAAAACTTGAAATTGAACATTGCTGGCCAGCATGCATTTGCAAAAGTACGAATGAATTGTTTGGGTTTGGCTCAACAGAAATTGAATTTTTTTACAGAACAAAATCATTTGGTTTCTCTGTCTTCTAGTTGTCTACGCATAAAAATTGTACTGCTTGATGCTGCCGAGTTGCATTGTAACAGTAAGATATTTGTAGATAAAGGACTGCAAGAGGTTTTTGCCCGACAGATTAATAAAAATCTTTTGCTAGGCTTGAATGCTTGCGTGTCAACAACGCCTCAGCTTGAGGTGCTTTCAGATCATGTAAAATGCAAGCACGGTGCAACGGTCAAAACTTTGGATGAAGAGCAGCTTTTTTATATTAGCTCTCGTGGTGTGGCAAAAAAACAGGCTTCAGATCTATTAATTAATGGGTTCTTGCATTGATTGAGTTAGTCGTTACACCACCAATCACGAGCATTCTTTACAAGATGTTTAAAAAAAAATTGTTTGTATGCCGAATATTTATCTATTGAATAGAAGCCTTTTTCGATGGCCTCATTTTTGATGGTTGCATATTTTCGCATCGAAACAGGATGTGTTTTTAGGTAATCTCTAACGCTTAAACAGTCTTTCCATGTTTCACTTTTATACTTTGTGATGCTAAGATTTATGCTTATATCGCCTCTTTTTTGTAAATAAAATCGCTGGCAGTAATGAGAATTTTCGATGAAATTATACCCAAGATTAAGTAGCTTTTCAATCTCGTTTCCATCAAGATAAAACTTATTTAAGCCTATAATTATATCAACTATCGGTTTGGCGCTCATTCCCGGTATTGAGGTGCTGCCGAAATGTTCTATTCGGATCACTCTTTTTTTGCCTAAAACAAGTTTTAAAATTTCTGCCTCATTTAAAAAAATGATTCCCCAGCAGTGATTGTATGGAAAGACTTTCACATACTCCATTGGCTCATTCAATGTATTCAAAAAGCTAGGAGGTGTAATTTTGCCGTTGGCGTGACCGATTAAAATAAATAGCAGCAGAATGATGTACTGTATTTTCATAGCCATCCTATTCTTAAGCACAGAGTGATAGCCATCCCATTCGTGCACGTATACCTGTTGTTTCATATGCAAAGAACTTATAAGCATTAAATCCATCCGATAGAGATTCACATTTTGAATTAGCAAAATTTCGAAGATTAAGTCCAGTTATTGTATCTATTACTGAATGGGCTTCATTGAATGGAACGACCTGTGCGCTTATGACATCCGCTGCTGCTACAAAGCAAATATACTTAATTAGCCTGCGATAGTCCTTGGATTTGTGACATATTACACCACCTTTATAGCCTGATATTTTAATAAAGTGGTCCAGTAATTCTATTGCCACATTGAAGCAATTAAAATCCAGCGCGTTGATGCCACGCATAATATTTCCAAGCTCATGGTGCATTCCAACGATAATAGCTATTAATGCGATGTTGTCTTTGCTAAGGCCTAAGCTGTTGAATAGTGCATTAAAATCGAATCTTTCTCCATCACTCATGATATATTCTTTTTGACTTACAATGTATTCAAATCCAATTTTTGGGTGTTCACATTTTTCATAGAACTCATACACTTGATCTCCGCATTTTCCGATGTCATGAAAAATAGCTGCAAAAATTATATTTTTGATTGCTTCATCGTCAAATTTTGTTTTCCATTCAGAATTTAGCATGTAGCATAAATTGATGCAAGATCTTGAAACCCAGATGGAATGCTCGAACACATGGCCGGCATGAAATTTGGTATTTGAGGTTTTGTATCGTTGCATATCTCTTAATATGCTATCTAAAGGCGTTATGGCGCAATATGATTGGATTGTTACCAAAAATGCAAAAACTATAAATACGCTTATTTTACGTAGATTTTTCACTATCATTGATATGTCATAAATAAATAATAATAAAACAAATATTTTCAATACTACGTATGCATTTTACAATAATTTTGATAGATGGCAATAAGGAATGGAACATTATTGAAACCTTTAAATATGCAATGCCATTTTTTGCAATTTTTGAAAAAGAATGTCGAAACCACTGTGCAGGTCGATGCTGGCAGGCCGATGTTTAAAATTTGTTAAATTACTTGTAAGGCCGATGAACTCGAAATAAAAAATGGCCATAGTCGATGTATGGCCCTGAATATCATGTTTTTGATTCCATCACTCAACAGTGACAGATTTTGCAAGATTGCGAGGTTTATCTATCGGAAGTCTTAATTCATGAGATATTTGATAAACCAAAAACTGCATCACGCCAGTCATTGCCAGCGGTGCAAGTAGTGGCTTGACGCGTGGAATCACGAACGAGCAATCTGCCAGTTGTAATAATTCGGTTTGTCCTTCAAATGCAAATACTATCAAGTGGCCTTCTCGGGCCTTAACTTCCTGAGCGTTTGAAACAAGCTTGTGGTAAATAATATCATCCAATGATGAAAAAATAACCACTGGAGTTTTTTTGTCAACTAAGGCGATTGGTCCGTGCTTAAGCTCACCTGCGGGATAGCATTGAGCAAAAATGTATGAAACTTCCTTCAGTTTTAGTGCGGCTTCAAGTGCGAATGGATAACTTACGTGACGGCCAAGAAAAATGAATTTATCAAATTGGGCATAAAATGGTGCAAGCTGGCTTGTAATTTTAAATCTATAATTATCAAGCGTAGATTCTAAAATTTCAGCTGCAACAAATAATTCTTCTTCTGCTTTTGTTACGTCTTGCCAGGACAAAAGACCACGTTCTAAAGCGGCTCTGTGTGCTAGCCAGTATAATGAAGCAATCTGTGTTGAAAATGATTTTGTTGATGCAACAGAAATTTCAGGTCCAGCTTGCATTGGCAAAAAGCCCGTTGATTCGCGAACCATTGTGCTTGATGAGACGTTTGTAAGCGTAATTGTTGGAACTTCAAATGAATTTACAAGCCTCAAGGCCTCGAGTGTATCAGCTGTTTCACCAGATTGTGAAATGAACAAAAAAGCGGAATTTTTTTCGACAAAAAACGGCATGTATCTAAATTCTGAGGATAGGTAAACTTTTGTTGGTATTTTAGCAATTATCTCAAAGAAAAATTGCCCTATTCGTGCTGCATGCCAAGATGTTCCTGCTGCAACAATGTTCAAATATCTCAGATCTTTAACCTGTTCAGAACTTAACCCAATTTGGCGCCATAAACTATCGCTGTTTACGATATTTCTATGGCCCAAAACGCTTTCAGATGCAGAGTCTTCTGGAAATCCGATTGCTTTGTAAAAAGAAAGTGTGCGAGTGACAGCCCTTTTTTGCTCATATATTTCTTTAAGCATGTAATGTTCAAAATCTTGTTTGTCGACAGACATGTATTTACTGTCAATTTCACGCGGTAATACCTCTAATCGTTTATTGTCAAAATCGAACACTTCAACACTATCCTTTTTAACGATAGCAAAACATTCATCAGGCAAAAATAAAATTCTGCTTGTCTTGTCGGAAAACGCGAGAGGGTCAGAGGCTACAAAATTTTCATCAATTCCTAGCCCAATGACCAACGGAGAGCGACTTCTGATAGCGAGTAGTATGTCGGGATAGTCTTCAAATGTAAAAACCAAGGCAAATGCACCTTTTAAAGTTTTGGCAAGCATTTGTGCTGCTTTATTTAGGTCGTTGCAAGATTGTAACAAACTGCTAAAAAGATGTGCTACAACCTCTGAATCTGTCGTTGAGCAAAAATTATGACCTTCTTTAATAAGCTGGGCCTTAATATCCATGTACGATTCAATGATTCCGTTATGAACAACGGCAATTGTTTTTTTACAATTGAAGTGAGGATGAGCGTTTTTTTGATCTACTACGCCATGCGTTGCCCAGCGTGTATGTCCCATCCCAACAAAACCATTGGCTTTTAAAGTTGCTGCTTTTTTTAAAACAGATACGCCGCCAACTTCTTTGAAGAAACTCAAACGATTTGTCTGTGAATCAACACATACAAATCCTGCTGAATCATAACCACGATATTCAAGACGAAGCAGCCCGTCCAAAACAAATTCACGACAAGGCTTGCTTCCAACATAAGCAACTATTCCACACATAAATCACCACCGTGCTAAGTTTTTTTAATGAAAACATTGCATATGATAGAATCAATAATGCAGTACACAAAAGTCCACCAGGGCTTATGCAATAAAGTCGAAGATTAACGTTTTACGAACTGGAATTTTCTTCTAGCAGCTTTTTGACCGTATTTCTTACGTTCTTTCAAGCGAGAATCGACAGATAATAGGCCATTTTTTTTCAAAGCAGGCTTAAGAGCTTCGTTTACAACAAGAAGAGCTCGTGAAATTCCAAGCCTAACAGCTTCGGCCTGGCTTTTTAGTCCACCACCAGCAACATTGACTTGAACGTTGTATTTTTTTTCTAAGTTTGTAACTTTGAAAGGAAATACAACCTTGTCCTTGCTGATGTCTGTATCAAAGTAATTTTGATAATCTTTACCATTTACTTCGATTAAACCTTTTCCTGGCTTTAGCCAGACACGTGCAACAGAACTTTTTCTACGTCCTACGCCATGCAACAAAGAGGCTGCGCCTCTATTGCTTTTAACTACAGTCTTTTCCATAAATCCTTACGTACCGTTAAGTAAAAACAATTTAATTAAACCAATTTTCTACATCAAAGATATTATACAAGCCTAAATTCTACATAAATTTGTTTTTTTGTCAAAAACTGCCCAAACTCATATTCCACTTCAAAATTAGCCGTCATTAATTCGCGTACAGTTGAATTTTGGTATCCTGCAAATGGTTGATTTGATACAAATAGACAATTTCCGTCGACATTGTTCGCTTCAATTTCTGTTTTAAATGGAATAGTTGATTCATAAAAAATATACAACACAATGGAGCCGGTGACCGGACTTGAACCGACGACCTACTGATTACGAATCAGTTGCTCTACCACTGAGCTACACCGGCATGATATACTTTAGTGACTATTCTACAACTCTAATTTTTCTTGGCAAGCTACACATCGTGCCGCGTATGGAAAATTTTCTAAACGCTTCTCTGGGATTGGGTTTGCACAATCTATACAAACTCCGTACTCTTGTCGAACAATCCTTTCAAGAGCCCCGTCAATTAAGCGAATTTCATCCATGTCTGTTTGTTGCAAAGAGCTCTGCAGATGCTCCATAGAGATCGATAATGCCTCATCGCCGCTGTCTTGCACTTGCCCATCAGAGACCTTTTCGCTAGCAAGTTGAGTCATTAATCCAAGCATTTCACTTCTGCGAACTAACATGCTTGCCTTCATTTTTTCAATAAATATAGCTCTATCTTTCACTTACCCACCTTTCTTTTTTCTTTGATTACTAAAAAAAAATTGCAATAATTTAGCGCATTCATCAACGCAAACCCCTCCTTCAATTTTCAAGTTTTTTGCATATGTTTTAGCTAGACTGTCGGCTTGTCCTTTTAAAATTCCAGTTCCAAATAATGGTGATTCGGCCCCAAAAACCACTTTATCAAGCCTTGAAAGTTGTATCAAGCCAAGGCACATCAAACAAGGCTCAAGAGTAACATATAATGTGCAACCATTCAATCTCCAATCACCTTTTTTTTCGCATGCTCGTTTGATAGAAATCATCTCGGCATGGGCTGCTTGACATCCTGATTTCTCAATTTTGTTGTAAGCTCTTGATAAAATATGCCCATCAGAGTCAATAATAATAGCGCCAATCGGTACTTCATTATTCTTAAACGCTACTTTAGCCTGCAGCAACGCCTTTTTCATGTAAAAAATGCTTTTATTCTTTTGTTTTGTATTATTTTTCATAATTTCAATTCTCAGCAATAAATAAATGAGTTATTAAAGTTTTTTAAAGCCTAACTCGCAAAAATTGTGTTTTATACTAAACTTATAAAATAAAATTTTATCTTAAAAATGCACGTTAACTGGTAAAATACTAAAATCTTTATTTTTTTGAAAGTTTTCTGTGAATATTACAGTAATTCAGAAAACATCTTTAATTAATAATTTAAAGGCAGTGGGGTAAAAAATATTATGAAAAATGATGATAAAATTGGGAAAAATGGACCAGTCAAAAATGAAGAATATGGCGCTAGTGCGATTAAAGTCCTGGAGGGGCTTGAGGCTGTCAGAAAACGCCCAGCCATGTATATCGGCTCGACAGATATCAATGGCCTACACCATCTAGTTTACGAAGTGGTTGATAACTCAGTTGATGAATCGCTAGCAGGGCATTGTAATCACATAAAAATTGTTCTTCATTCTGATGGATCATGTTCTGTTGAGGATAATGGACGTGGTATACCTGTAGATATACATCCAACCGAAAAAATTTCGGCAGCTGAAGTTGTCATGACAAAACTTCATGCTGGCGGTAAATTTGAAAAAGAGGCGTATCGATATTCTGGTGGTTTGCATGGTGTTGGTATTTCTGTTGTAAACGCACTTTCAAGCTTGCTTGAGTTAGAAATTTTTAGAAATGGTAAGACTTACAAACAAACCTACAAAAAGGGTGTTCCGGTTGCCAGATTAAAGGAAGATGGTACAAGCGAAAAACGCGGAACATTTGTGAAATTTTGGCCCGATAAAGATATTTTCGAAACTACTGAATTTAGCTTTGAAACTCTTTCATCACGTTTCAGGGAAATTGCATTTTTAAATAAAGGCCTAAGAATCGATATTCAAGATGAATGCATAGGAAAAGAGTTATCGTTTTGTTTTGAGGGCGGAATAGTTTCATTTATTGAATACATGAATTCAAAGAAGAAGCCGATCTTCAATGAAATTATCAATTACCATCACGATGATGAAATATATGTTTTGGACTTTGCGTTTCAATATAATGATGGATACGCCGAGCAGATGCATAGTTTTGTAAATAACATCAGGACGCCTGAAGGTGGAACGCACGAATCTGGCTTCAAATCAGCTCTAACAAAAGCCTCGAATAAATATGGGCTAGCACACAATTTATTAAAAGATGGCCCACTCTCAAGTGAAGACACTCGAGAAGGTTTGGCATGTATTATTAGTATGAAGGTGCCAGAGCCACAGTTTGAGGGACAGACTAAATCCAAGCTTGGAAACAGTGAAGTCAAAGGCATTGTAGATTCTTGGACTTACTCATTTTTGGATACATTTTTTGAAGAAAATCCAACGATTGCAAAAAAAATTTTGCAAAAAGCGATTTTGGCTCAGAACGCAAGAAACGCTGCCAAACGTGCACGTGAATTGACTCGCCGTAAATCTGCTTTTGAAAGCGCGGTATTGCCAGGTAAGTTGGCCGACTGCTCTGAAGAAGATGCCTCAAAAACAGAATTGTTCATTGTTGAGGGTGACTCTGCAGGCGGTTCAGCAAAGCAGGGTCGTGATAGATTTACACAAGCAATTTTGCCTTTGCGCGGTAAAATTTTGAATGTGGAAAAGACTCGTCTAGACAAAATTTTGGCAAATAATGAAATAAAAGATCTTATTACTGCGATTGGTGGCGGTGTTGGCAACAGCGAATTTAATGCTGAAAAGGCTCGTTACCATAAAATTGTAATCATGACCGACGCAGACGTTGATGGATCTCACATCAGAATATTGTTGTTGACATTCTTTTTTCGTTACATGCTTCCAATAATCGAAAAAGGGTATCTCTACATCGCTCAACCACCTCTCTACAAAGTCAAGGTGGGCAAATCAGAGCGATATTTAAAAGACGATTCAGAACTCAAAAACTTCTTGTTTGATTGGGCTGCTGGAAACTCAAATTTGAATTTGGAAAAAGAGATTTTAAAAGATGCTGCGTGGAAAAATCTTTTAGATAAAGTATTAAGTTTCGACAAAGAGCTTGAAAAAATAAGTCACGAGCTTGAAGTTACCCACACACATTGTCATGAATTAGTTGGATTTCTCCATTCAATCGGATGGGCAAAAGATAAATTTACACTCGATGAATTGGTCGATAAATCGAATCAATTTTTTGCCGATAAATACAATGTTGCATTAAAAATTGAAACATCTGAGGGAGAGCTGGAAGGCGGATCTTCCAAGTCAGTGATGACATTTCAAGGCGCCAAAGAAATTTGGGAAGTTAGTCAGCATTTTTTTCTTGCCAAAGAAACAGAAAATTTATTTAATCTTTTTCGCCAAATCGGTGAATTAAATAATCAGCATTGGTTTTTTAAATTAACCGACAAAGATATTGAAAAGTCTGGCGTTGGAGCTCTTGAGCTTTGCAGAGCTATTGTTGAAGTTGGCAAATCTTTGATGACCATTCAACGATATAAAGGTCTTGGTGAAATGAATCCTGAACAACTCTGGGAAACAACAATGGACAAGTCAAGACGTACATTTTTGCAGGTTACCATTGAAGATGCGATGAAGGCTGATCAGTGGTTTGCTTCATTGATGGGTGAAGATGTAGAAGACAGGCGTCAATACATCGAAAAGCACGCACACTTTGTAAGGAATCTTGATATATAAATTTAAAATTTAAGTTTAAGGCCTCGACTAAAAAAAGTCGGGGCCTTTTTTGTTGTTTTCAAGTTATAGCGTCAAACCTATGATATTCAGTGTCATACATTGATCATTGCATTCTAAATGTGCGCATTAATCGTGCTTGCCGAAAAAATGACAATTTTTTAGATGCGAGCTACCAGGCATGATCTGATGCTGGCCGGAGAATGATTTTTTTAAAAATTGCAAAAAACGCCAGTGGCTATGGACAGCTGCAGTCAGAGTTTTGGGATAGCCAACCCTTCAGGTACATAGATAAAAGATTTACGCCTTGTGTTGCTACTATTCCGGCAATGAATGTAAGTCCGCTTAAAAGAAGTGGTTTCAATTTAGACGGTGCAGCTTGTTGCATTTGAGGTGTTACTACAAATTCTAGCGGTGGCATATTTTCATCTAAAAATATTGTTTTTTTTGTAAGATTCCCTGCTTCAAGTTCTTTTGGATTTTGTGTTGCTAAATTTATGGCAAGTTGTTGAAGGCATTTAAGAATTTCTGGAAGTAGTACCCCTGTTATTTCATTGAGTCCCTTATCTCGATTAAAGTTGCCTTTCAACGATGCCGTTGCAAGCGATGGTGATGATATCATGAGCTGGATAAGTTCTAGCGGTACATAATCAAAAAGATTATTTTCTAAGTTTAAATGTACGACTTTGTTTGCTTTGATAAAAATTGATATTCTCCTAAGTTCTGCTTTGAAAATATCGTAGGTTAGTTTTCTTGCTGCCAAATTTAATGTTTCTGTTGCGCTGTCATAATATATGCTTAAATCAGCCTCTAGCGCCGGATTTGGTTTGATGCCTGCCCTTGCAGCTTGATCAGATGTTGAAGCTGCTTCTTGTTCCATGCAGTTTAAGATCATTGGAAAAACAGTTAATAAAAGTGCAGTTAAAGTTAATAACTTTTTCATTATCCTCTCCCATTTAAAAAAATAAAATTACTACGTAAAATAAATTATACTAGTTTGAATGAATAAAAATAAAGTATTTGAAATTAACATGTATTGTTATTCTGAAAACAGGCTTAAATTAAAAAAATCAGGCCGGCTTACATTTTAGCAAGCCGGCCTGATTTTGGTTGTTAAATTGAGATTTGATCAGCTTAAAGCCTCTTCAATTTTTCGTAAAGTGAGGTCTTTTTTGTGATTCATGCTATACCATGAATTTGTTAAAATTTGAAGCATATCAGTTGCGCAGAGAGCCGATGTGAACCCGATACACGCCTTGTTTGTGTTGTCCGCGGCTATAAAACCCGTAACTCCTTTTTTAATTAAAAGAGCAGGGGCTACCAAATCAAGACCTGCTACCAGAGCTTGTATGATAGAGGCTATTCTATCGCCTTTTTCTTTTGATATTTTTTTGCGCAAAGCTGTTGCGTACTTGTCTTTAAAAAGCGCTGAAAGAGCTTGTTTTTGCTCGGTATTTAATGAATCTAAGTATGTTTCCAGTGCTTGCAATGAAATTAACGACATATCGCCCTTGTCGTATTTAAAATTTGCTCGATTCCAAAGCAATAAAGCGGCTGCAGGTATAAGATCAAGTTTTATATCATTAAACTTGTTTGAAATATAAACGTATGTGCAAGCGCAGATTGCTTTGATTCCAAGTCTAACAAAGTCATGCCCAGCCTGAGCCGTATCAGTGCGACTTTCGGAATGCATGGCAATTTCTGCTAATCTAATAAATTCGTCTTTTGGATCCGTCAACCTTGCCTCGAGGACCAATGTTTGATGGTTATCCTTGTTATGATTCGGCATGCCAACTACGCAGCTATTAACGAATTTATCATCATTGATTGCGTCGATCAATGTATGGCTAGCGGCTTGTGTTGTGCCAACTAAAAAAAATAGTGGAATAATCGCAACTTTTATATAATTCATAAAAAGTCCTTTAAATATTATTAAGTTAACAATTTGATTTACAGTGTCTAATTTTAACATACAAAATTTGAAAACAAAAACGGGGGGCAGTTACAAGTAGAAATTATTATTCTGGAAACAGGCTTAAGAGTTCATAAACGTTTTGGAATCCGACCGTTCTACAGTCACCCTTAATTCCCTGGTTTTTGGCCGTCAAAATCGTTTCTAGGCCAAAGCGAGTCGCCTCTTTGACTGCAGCGCCGATTTGGTTAACTGGTTTGATTTGGCCTGTTAGGCTGATTTCTGCTACAGCAACTGATTTTTTTGGCAGCTGCTTTTGAAAATAGCTTGAAAGCAGGGCCAAAGCAATGCCTAGATCTGCAGAGCTTTCTTTTATTTTAAATCCGCCACTGACCTTAAAAAAGATATCCTGTGTGCTGAATTTGATGTGTAAATATTTTTCCAAAATAGCGGCAATCAGTACGATTTGCTTTGAATCAAGACCTGTCACAACGCGCTGTGGGATGCCGAATTTTGAATCAACGCACAAAGCCTGCAGTTCAAGCAGCAATGGGCGAGAGCCCTCCATGCAGCAAACAAGAGCAGATCCTGGGCTTGCAGAAGCCTCAGATATCAAATATTGATTGATGTTGCCAATTTCGACCAAGCCCTGTTCATGCATTTCAAAAAAACCGACTTCATTGATCGTGCCAAACCTGTTTTTGACCGAGCGCAAAATTCTGACCTGCCAGCGATCTTCGCCTTGCAGGTAAAAGACTGCATCGACCATGTGTTCCAATATTTTTGGTCCGGCCATGTGCCCATCTTTGGTTATGTGGCCTGTTATAAGCACAGCAACGTTATTTTCTTTGGAAAAGCGCATCAAATTAAAGGCTGCTTCGCGCAATTGAGCTATCGTGCCAGGATATGCGTGCGATTGTGTCGATAGATGGCAGTTTTGAATGGAGTCCAGAATCATCAGATCAGGCTTGGCCTGTTCACATGTCGAAATTATGTTTTCAAGGCAAGATTCATCGGAAAATAAAAGGTTTTGATTGTTAATGTTTAGTCGCAACGCTCGACCTTTAACCTGCTGTAACGACTCTTCAGACGAAAAATACGCAACTTTTTTATTTTCAGCTATTTTGTTTGCGATCTGCAGCAACAACGTTGATTTACCGATTCCAGGGTCGCCGGTCAAAATTATGAATGATCCTGGCAAAATGCCGCCGCCCAAAACAGTGTCCCACTCCTTGACGCCAGATTGCATGCGGATTTGCGATTCTACGCTGATTTCGTTGATACTAAAAAGCCTTGTTGGTGTCGCGGTTGAGCCTACTTTTGCGCCGCTGGCCATGGAACCTGAAAATGATGTTGTTTGCTCAGCAAAACTGTTCCATTCATTGCATCCGGGACAGCACCCGATCCATTTTATGCTTTGATACGAACAATTTGTGCATCTGTAAAATGTTTTATTTTTAGACATAATATTTTCATTTCAATAAATTATTCTTGGATGCTGAAACAAGTTCAGCATGACAAATAAGCGTCAAAATTCAATGTGGAACGGAATAGCGATAGAAGCCGATGTTCCCCTGTTCCGGTATTTACGGTTTATTGCGTAGCTGGCCATTCTGAGCGTAGTCTTGTCATCCTGAACTTGTTTCAGGATCCACGTTTTATTCTGGTCCAAATATTGATTCATAAAGGTCATTCCACTCTGGATTTTGCTCTTCAATGAGATTAATTTTCCATTCTCGATGCCAGCGTTTTAGTTGCTTTTCGCGTTTTATTGCATTGTTAATATATTTAAATTGCTCTACGTGTACTAATTTTTTTAAAGAATATTTTTTTGTAAATCCATCTACAAGGCCAAGTCTATGTTCCAACATTCGCCTCTTTAAATCATTAGAAACGCCGATATACAATGTTCCACGGGTTTCATTCGTAAGAATATAAACTGCATAGATTCTCATGTTTAATCCATAAATTACTTGGATGCTGAAACAAGTTCAGCATGACAAACTGCGTTGTAACTTTATTTGAATAAGGTTTAGCATGAAAATTAACATATATTTTACAGGCTTGTCATATTTTCTTTGTTAATCGATGGCGTCACAAACGATGGCAATTGGTCAATTTCAAAGCAGTTTCTGCATCGGGCTTCATAGCACTCTTCGGCACCGACCAAAATTATTGGATCAGAGTATTTTGCAGGCTTGCCATTGACTATTCTTTGCGTGTGGTAAGCATCTTTGCCGCATGTAACGCAGATAGCCTTGAGTTTTAGCGCCTCGTCTGCGACTGCAAGCAGAGCTGGCATTATTCCAAACGGTTCGCCCCTAAAATCTAGATCAAGACCTGCAACAATCACGCGCTTGCCTGCGTCAATCAACTGATAAATAACGCCAATCATTTCTTGAGGGAAAAATTGGATCTCATCAATCCCGATAACATCGATGTTTGGGTTTGCTAGTTCAAATATCTTTTCTATGCTTAGTGGTGAGTTATTGATTATAAACGCGTTGCGTTCGCGGCCCTGGTGCGAGGATATACTTGTTGAGCACATGTTTTTGCGCTTGTCGATACTGTGCTTGACTGTCAGCACGTTTTGTTTTGCAAATTCTGCGCGTTTGAGGCGGCGTAGCAATTCTTCGGTTTTGCCAGAAAACATTGACCCACAAACAACTTCCAGGCGGCCTTTATTTTTTTTAGTATTCATTTTTGTCCATTTTCGATAATTTTTAAATTTATTCCTGACCACAGAGACTGCAGCTTAACCCAGATTTTAAATCTAGTAAAACTCTATAAAACTTGAGGATATTTACTCTAAGTGCAAGGTGGTTTTGCGTTTAGATTATCTATGTGTTAAAATGGGTTTACACTTAGAGTAATGTTTTTATGAAAAATGGTTGTTTTTTGAAAGAAAGGTTATAAATGCTGATAAAAAGACATTTTTGGCAAAAATTGATTAATGATGCTTGGTTGGACCGAAACATTATCTGGTTGATGGGCGTAAGACGGGTTGGAAAAACAAGTCTTTGTCAAAGCCTGGATAACATCCAATATTTTGATTGTGAAAGTCCTAGAACGCGACAGTTGTTTGTTGATCCTGAAGGTTTTTTAGAAAGTCAGAAGGGTAAAAATATTGTATTTGATGAGATTCATAGGCTCGACAATCCATCCGAGCTTTTAAAGCTTGCTGCAGATCATTATTCTGATGTGAAAATTATTGCTACGGGATCCTCAACGTTGGGTGCGAGTGCAAAATTTAAAGATACTTTAACTGGCCGTAAAAATGAAATTTGGCTTCCACCAATGCTTTTTCAAGATTTGGAATTATTCGAAAATACCGATGTTCGTCATAGATTTTTGTTTGGGGGCCTGCCATCTTTTTTTATGGCAAAACAGCTGCCTGAAAAGTATTTTCAGGAATGGATTGATGCTTACTGGGCAAAGGATATACAAGATATTTTTAGCGTTGGAAAACGATTTGCCTTTCAAAAATTTACAGAGCTGTTGTTGGCAAACAGTGGAGGTATTTTTGAAGCAACTCGATACACAGCTCCTTGCGAGGTAAGCAGGCAAACAATATCAAATTATTTGAATGTTCTTGATGAAACGTTTGTTGTACACATAATCAGGCCTTTTTCTACGCATAAACCGACTGAGATTGTGATGGCGCCAAAAGTTTATGGATTTGATACCGGATTTGTATGCCACGCAAAGGGTCGAGCTGAATTTAGATCGGAAGATTTGGGATTTATGTGGGAGCATTGCGTTTTGAACGAAATGCATGGACAGCTTCAAACTCGCTCGATAAATTACTGGCGTGATAAAGGCGGCCATGAAATTGATTTTGTTATTCGAAACAAGAAAGATAATTCGATTGCAGCGATTGAATGTAAATTTTTGGCTCAACAAGATGATTCGATGTTGGCCTCAGTCGCAAAGAATTTTCAGGCATTTCGACGTAGCTATCCGGAAGGGGATAATTTTGTTGTGGCTAGCAATGTTGATACATCGATTAAAAGGCGTTATGCAGATTTAAACATATCTTTTGTCGATGCCAAGGGGCTAATCAATTCTATTTCATAGCCGTTTATGCACAGGCACTTCTTGCAGTTTTTTCAAAAAACGCTTGAAATCCAGCATCAGATCATTGCTGGTAGGCCGCATCTAAAAAATTGTAAAATTGCTGTCAGGCTCGATGTACACGATGCTGCGGAATGAGATGGTCAATGTATGGTCGTATTTATCATGGTTTTGACTAGGTGTTAAAAAACAAAAATGGTGAGTGTAAAACTCACCATTTTTGTTTTTTGAAATAAAATTAATTATTATTGTTTAGGTATATACATTGAATTGCTGCTGCCAAAAGTTGGGAAACGTGATTGGTAAGTTATTGCTTCTACAGCGTGCATTTCTTCATTTACACGCCGATTTTGTTCGTCAGAGGTGCGCGTAACCATACCTTCAACGGCGTGAATATCTGTTGGCTTTGCATAATAATAAGCTGTCGTCACTCCTTCAGCTGCTTTCACTCGAACAAATGGGCTTACTCTATCTTCTGGATGGTCAGCATTCCACTGAACGAGATCTGCAAAATATTGATTTACTTCTGCCGATGATGGTTCTACATTTCTGAACGGGTCTGGAGTTGGTTTGTCGCCTGGAATTCTTATAGGGCGGCCAATTAATTTAAGGCCAACTTTCCCAACTGAAGCTCCTTCGGTGCATTCATATACTTTATTGAGTATGTGGTATGCGGAAGGCTCAATAATCTTTTGCATTGCACGATTTCTTGCAACATCCTGCGCCAAAGTTATTATGTGTGGATCATCTTGCATGCGACTGATTAATTCTCTTTTACTTTGTTCAGAATCCACTTTTAGTTCAAGGAGTGATGCCTGAGCTAATATTTGCGTTGCCTGATCCTGTGTTTCGACTGTTTCTGCGTTAATAGCACCATTAACCAATGCTTTGCTTAACACGGTGACTGCCTGTTCGCGAGTGACGCCGTCTCGTACGCCAAGAGCGCCGTTTGCAGCAGATTGAGTTACTCTTTGTATGACTACTTCAAGTGGCTCGTCAGGTCTGCCACCAAGAGCCGCTTTTAACATGTTGTGTGCTGCTTGTTCGCGAGTGACGTCGTCTTGTACGCCAAGAGCACCGTCTGTGGCAGATCGAGTTACTCTTTGTAATGCTTGTTCGCGAGTTTCGCCGTCTCGTACGCCAATAACGCCGTTTGCAGCAGATTGAGCTACTCTTTGTATTGCCTGTTCACGAGTTTCGTTGTCTCGTACGCCAATAACGCCGTTTGCAGCAGATTGAGCTACTCTTTGTAATGCTTGTTCGCGAGTTTCGTCGTCTCGTACGCCAAGAGCACCGTCTGTGGCAGATCGAGTTACTCTTTGTAATGCTTGTTCGCGAGTTTCGTTGTCTCGTACGCCAATAACGCCGTTTGCAGCAGATTGAGTTACTCTTTGTATGACTACTTCAAGTAGCTCGTCAGGTGCGCCACCAAGAGCAGCTTTAAGTAAGTCTTGCAATCTTCGATTAATTGAAATTTTGTTTGCAAGTACAATTTTTTGTTCATCTGTAAGACCTATAATAATTGCATTACGGTTTCCTTCCTCCGTTACGCCAAGTTCAGCATCGGTTGCTGCTTCTAATTTATGTGCGGCCTCATCAGCTTTCGAAACGACTACAATGCCGGCTTTGGCGAATACTCCATCAACTTCAGCATGAAGATCTTCTTTGAGTGCCTGTTTTGCGTATACTACCAATTTATAGATCAACCATACGATCAAAGCCGTTACTAAAATTGAGCCGACAACAACAGCTGTGCCGATTAAAACCTTTTTCAGAATCGACTTTTGAATGCCAAATGCTTTGACGTTGATAGCCAAAGCCAAGATGTCGTCGGTTTTGATTGAACAGGTTGGGTATGACTCTTTAATTTTTAAAATATCGCGGTATTTGTTCTCCATAAATAATCCAAACATGTTATTTCGTTGTTCGTACGAAAAGTTTGAATTATTAATGGCTGATTTGTTGAGGAATATATTAACGATTTCAGATCTGAACGGATAAATTGGATTTTGGGCGGTCGAATTTGGATCTTGAAATGTGTACATTTCGTGTAGTGTGGTCAAATCCATGGCTTTATCCTGTGGTGTAGGCGTTTTAAATTTACTTATATCCTGCCTTAGCTCGATGTAGCTTATGTGATCAAGTTTTTGAATTAGATTGTGCATGTACTGATTTTTTTGTGGCCCAAAATCAGGATTTTGTTGGACGATTTCTAAAAGTTTTAATAAAGTAGGGCCATTTTTGGCGATGTTTGAGTCGTTTAGGCATAACTCTTGCGGCACAACATTCATATCTTTTAATTGATTAAAAATTTCATAAACATCTTCTTGTGCCTCTTTTTTAATATCGTTAAGCGAAACAAGGCTGTCAGACATGGCAGACAAAGCCATTGTTGAAAAGCACGCTACAGCGAACAAAAATTTAAATATATTTTTCATATCAATCCCCAATAAAAACACAAATATCAAGCGCCTTAACGTCGTGTGTTAAGTTTTTTTTAGTCTATACTACTTTAATAATTTAACAATAATAATTGCCTTATTCAACCGGGCACAGCTTGAATTATTGATAAATAGAAAATATTTAAATTGATTCAGTGAGAAATTTAAATATTTTATTTTAGCCTCTTTCTTCAATTTTTATCTCAGATCCACCAAGCTTTTTTTCAATTATAAAATGAATCGGAAAATTGTCCTTGAATTCTGACAGGTGGGAAACAATGATGATTTTTAGAAAATCTTCCTGTATCGCCAAAATCGAGCTCATGACTTTTGTCAGGCCTTCTTCGTCCTGAGAGCCAAACCCCTCATCAATAATCAATGTTTGAAGTGGGGTGCCTGCTCGATTGGCAAGTAGCTTGGAGATGGCGATGCGCAGGGCAAAGTCGATGCGGAATGCCTCCCCGCCAGAGTACATTTCGTAAGGCCTGATGCCTGCGGCATCGGATATTTGAATGTCCATGGTCTCTTTGACTCCGCCAGATTTAAGGTCTCGCACAGATTCAATAAATATTTGTGCCTGGTTATCGGTGAGTTTCGCCAAAATTCTGTTGGCTTCAGTCTCAATTTCTGGAACTGCATCTTCGATCAAAAGCGCCTGAATTCCGTTTTTGCCAAAAGTTGAAGCCAAAAATTGATAGTCCTCAATTTCTTGGTCAAGCTGTTTTAATTTGTCTTTTCGCGATTCTGCTTTCACTCTTAATTTTTCTAGTCGCCCAAGCTCGTTGTCTGCTCGGCCGATTTGAAGCGTCAAAGTCTCTTTTTGCTTTGCTACTTCTTCAATGTTTTTTTTCAGTTCGAATATGTTTTTTTCAAGAGTAGACTCAATGTTAGGATCTATTGTTATTGCATTCAACCTGTTTGTTAATAAAACAATGTTTTTTTGTAGCTCTCGCACCTCTTTTATAAGCAGCGTTATTAAAAGCCGCCGATTGGCTTGTGCGTCAAACTCCTGTCTAAACTGAGAATAATCCTGAATTGAGGCCTCAACCCGTTTTAACTGGGCTTGCATCTCTGAATAATCGAATAATTTTTTCTTGATTTTGGCGACCTCTTGGTCAAGAACGGCTATTTTTTTAGCAGAATCTTCAAGCTCTTTATCTTTGGCAAAGTGTGTTAATCTGTCTGATTCTTGCTGTGTTAGCATGTCTTTTTCTTTGTTCAGATTGAATGCCGTTTTTGATTCTTCAACTTCAAGCTCAGCAAGCTCTTTTTTGTAATCGGCCAGCCCTAGTTTGGTCTCTTCAATCTTTTTTGTTACATCGTCAAATTTGGCTTCCAGCTGTTTATACAGATTAAACTCTTTATCAATGTTTAAAATTTGTTTGTGCTGTTCGACAAGTATAACTTTTAATTTTTTGATGATGTTGGTTATACGTGTTAGTCGGGTATTTAAAAATATTTCAGATTTAACAAGTTTTGTACCCAAAAATTGCTTTCGCTTTGCGGTTAACATTTGCTCACAAAACGGGCAGGCAGGGTTGTGAATATCTTGAATTGCGGTTTTGCGTTCTTCCAGATCAACTTTTTCAGTCTTGAGAAAGTTACCTCTGTCGATGCATGACTGATAAAAAGCCCTTCGCTTTTCGAACTGAGCCTTGATGTTATTTGCGGCTTGTTCAAAGAGCTCTTTACCATTGAGTTTTTTTGACGTTTGTTCTTGTTCTTTGGCCATCAAGTCGAGCTTGCCGGATAAATCTTTGATGGCGGCAGATTTTTGTTGCATGATTTTTTTGTTTTGAGTTGAGGTAAATTCGCTTCTTTCTATGGCAAGTTTGAGCTCATTCAATTTTTTTTCAAAGTTGCTTTCAAGCATGACAAGCCGTTTTTGATAGAACTCTTTATTTTTGATTATCTCTTCTTGATGTTTTAATGATTCCTGTCGCAGATCTAAAAAGATTTGTTCTTTTTTTTGCAGAGTCTGTTTTTCAAGCTCAAGTTTATTGATGTCTGGTAGTTTTAGTGATTTGGCCTGAATGTTGCGCCATTGCTTGATTACTGCGCGAAGTTCAGCAATTTTTTGATCAGTTTTAGCTTGCTGGATACCAGTTTCTTTTGCAACTTGATCGAACTCTTTTTTTTGTTCTGCCAGCTTGTTTTTTTGTTCCAAATTATTTTGAAACTGAGTCTGAATTTGGATAGCTCCGCTATTCAATATTTCTAGATTTTTACAATTTTCTGCCTGAGCGGCTTTTAGCGCAGCCTCTTTTTCAAGCTCTGCGTTGATTTGTTCTTCGGTTTGGAGATGAAGCTTTTTTGCATCGTTGTAATATCGAACTTTTTCCAGCGCCGCTTGCTGGAGTTTGTCATACTTTGAAAGTCCAAGAATGTTTGCAAGAATTATTTTGCGATCGCGAGGTGATTTTTTTGAGAACTCATTTGATTGTCCCTGGCGCAAAAATGCCGAATTGATGAATGTTTCATAATCAAGCCCGAGAGTTGTTTCAATTTTTTCCTGAGTTTGCCGAACAGTTTTTTCTGTAAGCGGAAAAAATCTATCTGATGAGGCATCATACACTTCAAAATCTAGTGCTAGTTGTGCCTTGCCGTATGTTTTTGCAAATTCGCGACGTACTCGATAAATTGACTGGTTAAAGTCAAATTCTAAACTTACCATCATTCGGCTTTGTCCAAGCCGCAACAATCCCTCATCTGGCTTTACCGCGGCAGTAATTTTTCTGGCCTGTCCCCAGACTACCCATGTCAGTGCATCAAGCAGTGCAGATTTGCCGTTGCCATTTTTGCCGGAAAGACATATCAATGAATGCCTGGAAAAATCAACTGTTTGCATGTTTTCGCCGTAGCTCAAAAAATTTTTAAGCTCAAGCTTTCTCGGAATCATAATTATCTCACAGAATCTAAATTTGAAAAAAGTTTTGAAACTTAAAAAAATAGAGGGTAACATGTTTATCTATGACACCCTAGGTTTGTTAAGAAGTTTATAGTAGTTTTGTAAAGATTGCTATTTTTATGTTGATTGATAGGCGTTATTTTCGCTATTTTGACTGGTTTAGTTTTTTTATAACTCTTTCTTTAATTTTGATAGGGTTACTCTTTGTGTTCAGCTCGACTTATCAGCCAGATAAGCCGTACTCACTCTTTTTTAAAAAACAGATTTTGGGAATTGGTTTCGGTTTTGTAATCTATTTTTTCTTTTGCATCTTTGATTTGCGACGGCTTGCCAGATGGGGTTTTTGGGCGTATTTTTTGGTTTTATTTTTGCTCGTTTATACGATGATTGGCGGAATGGTTGGGCTTGGTGCCAAACGGTGGATATCTCTTTATTTTGTTAAATTTCAGCCATCCGAGCTTGCCAAGCTATTTTTTCCGCTTTGTATAGCCTATTTTTTGGGCGAAATTCAGTCACTGCGAAATTCCGATACGCAAAATCTTCAGATTAAAAATTTTGTTTTTCCGCTGATGCTTTTGATGATCAGTTTTGTTTTAATTTTAAAGCAACCAGATTTGGGAACGGCGTTAATAATTTTGTTTTCAGGATTTATTATTTTTTGGTTTATAGGGATCAGTCACGAATTTTTTCTTACACTTGCGCTGATTGGGCTTCTTGGCGCGCCATTTTTTTGGAACGTACTCAAACCATACCAGCAGCAGCGTGTTTTGGTGTTGTTTGGTTATGGTGATACAAAAAAAGAGCGGTACCAGATTGAGCAGTCCAAAATTGCCATCGGGTCTGGTGGGATTGTTGGTAAGGGGTTGTTACATGGAACGCAAAATAAATTTAATTTTTTGCCAGAGGATCATACAGATTTTATTTTTTCAGTTGTTTGCGAAGAACTGGGTTTTTTTGGAGCTTTACTGATTATTCTTTTATTTTCGATGTTGTTCACTCGAATTATTTTTATAATCAGTGCTGCTGCGACTTTGTTTGAACAGATAATTGGAATCGGACTACTGATACATATTCTGTTATCGTTTTGCATAAATCTTGGCATGGTTACTGGTGTTTTGCCGACAGTTGGTATCCCGCTACCTCTTTTTAGCTATGGTTTATCAAATTTATGGATAACTCTGGCTAGCCTTGGCGGCTTAAATAATATTGCTATTCGAAGATTTTATTATTAATCAAAACTCTGACTAATTTTAAAATTTATCAAACATTGCGCCATGTCAAAACATGCATAGACAGATTGATACATCGACTATGGCTTCTCGCATGCGGCTATTCATCAGAGCTACAAAGAAAATGATAATTTTTTAGACCCCGCCAGCAGCGTGCGATTGGATGGGGCTTGCCGAATTAAAATTTTCAAAATAAGGAAAAATGCCCCTGCCATTTACAGCTAGCTTCCAATCGTAGATTTACAACCAAACGCAAAAAGCTTTACATGGTAAAAATGTCCATTAATTAAAAATTAAAGCCGATCTGGCCACCAATATTTTGAGAATTAATTACATTTTTGCCAGTAAGCGGAAGCTTATAAAATAGGCTCATTTGAGGCTTGGCAACAAATTCCACCCATTTAAAGAAATCAAGGTTGAGCTGAAAAATCAGGTTGTGTGTATTCCACTCTTTTAAGCTGTTGGCAGAGTTAATTATATCGTAATTAAATGTGTCGGTTTTTTCAGAAAGTTTGTCAGAATCGTGTTTAATATATTCGTATGCAACTTTAAAAGATAAACCTTTCCATACCCTGTATGCTTGCAAGAATAGATTAAATTTCCATGTTAAGCCATAATCAACTGTCGCATTGCCTTTATTGAGCAACAAGATTTCTGTTTGATTGTAGTCTGTTTTTAGACGCCTTATGTGTGTCTCATTTAAAAATACTACAAATTCAACATCTCCGCCGAGGCGTATGTGGTGTTCAAAGTCAAGTCCAAGTCCGGCTCCAAGAGGAATACCCCAAGCACCGTCATTGCCCAGCGGCATGCTGAAGGCGTTATCAATATTCTTTTTTTCAGCAGTTGGCATGCTTAGTCCAAGCTTGATTGATAAATCAACGTTTTTTAGAACCTCTTTGCTTTGATGGAAGCTTCGTGTCCAGTCAAGCATTATTACTGCATCGCCTAAGCCTGTTTTGTTCCAGTTTTGTAGGTCAGGTCCGCCAAGAGATTTGATTTTATTTTTGAATGTGTCGAAACTTTGCGTGTAATTTTGTTTGAAATATTCTGGAACCACTGGCAAGTAATCAGAAGACTCGTCTTTAAAGCTTAAATCAGAAATTTCAGCATTTCGTACAGGTAAAAATAAATAGATGCCTAGGTTTCCTTTAATAAAATCCCTGAACGTGTACTTTCCAAAAATTGTTGCATCCAACTGACTAAATTCGCCAGTAAATTTTACAGGAGCTGTTGTCAGCTGGCCTCCAAAAGCTGAATAAAGATCATTGTAAGCTGCAACAACAGCCTCTCTGTTTTCGTCGGAAGGATGCTTAAACATGAGTGCAACGTCTTCGTAATCATTGTAAATTTGAAGAACATTTTTTTTGTCACCATCCCAGTTTTTGCAGTGATGCGTTTGGCCCCATTCAATGTTTGCACCTACTTGAAATCTGGTTTTAGGACATTCTGGAAGGCGCAAGTTTGGATCGTACGGTGTAAAGAAATTTGTTGGAGCAAAAACGCAAAGAGCCGATGAACTAACAAGGCTTGCTGCAAGAATGCTTTGTAATATTTTTTTTGTTTTCATTGAATATCCTTTTTTGTTTATTCGTTAACTATCAGACCCCAGTCACCAGGCACCAAAATGCTGCCGGAAGTGGAATTTCTTGTTACTGCGCCGATATACCAATCTTGTTCAGTGTTGATGCCAACATCTTGTGTTAAGTTACGGTTTTCATTGATTGGATCTGTTGTTATTTCATACATGTGGAACATGTCGTATTGATCAATGCCTTTGGCAAGCACGCTGTAGCCAAAAGAGCCGTCTGCGCTGAAATTACCGCGATAGTAATGTAAATCAACGAATAATCCGTCAGAAGTATCTGCTGATTTAATTGGAGTAACAAGTGATTGAATTGTTCCGCCAGAGCTGCTTACATAATATCTGTAAACTTTGCCAACTTCATCCACAAAATTTGAATAAAGCACGTATAAATTGCCTTGATTTGATATGTTTGCTTTATCTGTTGAAATATAATTTAGGTGAACTGCTGGATCGGTTAATGCTCCAACTTTATACAATGCTCCAGACTTGAACGAATAAAGTCCGCTTGTTGTTGCAAAAATAAAATATCGAGCTGAGGTTGATTCAGGAACGACTACAAAATCGCAGTATTTAGATGATGTTGGTAAACCAGGATTGATCCTTGTTTCATTGGCGTCTCCGGTTATGAAAGCATTGCTGCTAATGTCTACGCTATAAAAATTGTCTTTTGTTGCTAGCCAAAGCTTGTTATCGCGGCAGACTAATTTTCTTACATTGGTAAAATCTCCAGCCGTAGCAGTTAATTGTTTAAATGAATATCCAGACAAACTTGAAACCGATGTTAAACCAGTTTGCGATGCCCAGCCTTTATCGTGATTGTTTTTTAATACAGTGACTCCGCCAAGTCCTCCAATAAAAATGTATCCGGAATCATTATTTGTTGTTCTGGAAACTTCAACGCAGCAGAGTGGTGCGATGTTTGTCATATTAAAAACGATGACATTCGCGCCCTCTACAAATTTAGATATAGGCTTAAACACTCCGTCAATAAATTCGCCAGTTTGAACGAGAGCTACTTTGCTGTGGCCTATGACTACCATCATCGCAAATTCACCTGTTTTAAATCCTTCAATCTGATCGTTAAAATCAAATATCTGCAAGATGCCGCCTTCGGACTGTGGGAATATTTTTTCTAAAACTGATGATAAATTATGGTCTGTGTTTTTCGTGCCATCAGCGTTCAAATTTGCTATTTCGGTTGTTCCCCACTGAGTGATGTGGACTGTGTTTGATGTTTGATCGGTTACGACTGGCGTTTGACTGGCTAAGAAATAAAAATTGTTGGAGTTATTGTCGACTGCGCCGCCCCAAACTTTTTGGATGCTACCCATAACTCGCTGCCATGGCGTCCAGTTAACAATGCTTCCAGATGCATTAAATATTGCAGTGCTTTGAAATATTCCAAGACTGTTTCCATCGGTTGATGAGCCGAGACAGACGTATACTGAATCGCCGTGCACAAACATATCCGTTGCAGAAGCAATGTCTAAATCAGTTGCTTGACCAACAACGACATTGGCATCGTTAAATTTGGATATTGCTTCTATGGTTCCGACTAAACTAGGATCATCATTTGTTGCGATTAATTTAAACGCATAAACTCCGTGATACTCATTATCTTGATCCTGAGAACCAATAACTTTCACAAAGCTGCTGTTGGTGATTAAGTAGTATTTATCAGTACTGGTGTGCATAATTTTAACTTTTTTGGTCGATACCTTGCTTGTTTTGGCGTTGGTAGATTTGTAGTAAAATCCAAGAATTTGATCTGTGCTATCTTCTGTAAATGCGTTTGTAGGATCGTTAATAATTGGGCTGAAAATCAAAGCAGTTTTACCTGTTACTTCATCTTTTTCAAGTCTTGCAACTACAACACTTACAACTCCGCCTTCTTTGTCGTTTTCGTTGCGAGTAACATCTGTTAATGCTATAAAAAGCCTTTGCAAGTCACTGCTCCAAAACATATCGACGCCAACATTTTCTGCCGCAACATTTTCATCAAATTTTGCTTTTGTTATTCCTTGCGCCGTTTTGCGAAATGCTACTTCAACATAAGATGCGTCTTCGCTGGCAGCAACATTCAATTGTGCTGCCATGTTGCCGGCATTATTTGGGTCGACATCATTCGCATTTAAGCTTTTTAGATTGTTGGGCGTAGTTTGAAAGTCTGGATAAATTACCGCTACGCCTCGATTTTCGCTGCCAGCTGTGTTGTCTGCCCATGTTTTACCGCTTGCAGATACTGCTGCAAAAATATATTCGCTAGAGCTTGCAAGTGCTTTAATTTCTTGTGTGGCTGCGGGTGCAGAATCATTGATTGGATTGTTGCTGGATAACACGCTGTCTCCGGATGCATTTGGGTTTAGTATCATATAAACTTTATTGTCGACAGTTTCGTTCGGGGCATTGACTGCAAGGTATGATTGCCCAAATTGAACCATGTTTGAAATTTTAGTTCCATAAAGCGGATTTGCCGTTGATCCATCAGCAAGTGTTTCCGGAGCAATTGCTATGATTAGTGGACTAGAAGATCTCAAGTCTACTCGCGATACAGCGTAAGGTTGTAAATTGGGATCAGTTGCGGCCTCTTTGGCTCCCAGATAAAAAATTGATTGGTTTTGATTAAATATGGTTTTGTCAAAATCTACTTTTGTAACCGAAATTGAATCTATCGGAGCGGAGGCAGATATTGATCGTGTTTGAAGCTCTTCTGATTTTTGTTTTAAATTGATTATGTTTGGCGTTATATAATCAAGAGATCCGTAATTTTTGTAGTAGTTTAGACATGCTACGCTTAATAATATTAACAAAATTTTTTTATTTTTCTTCATAATAAAATCCTTTTAAGTTATTCATTGACTACCAAACCGAAACCTTACTTTGGTGTATTGATCTCCCGATGCGTTATAATCGACTATTTTTGATAAAATTTTTTGCACTTTAAAACGTCCTTCCAGTCGAGGATTTCAAAGATGATGGCAGTTTTTGCAATTTTGGCAAAAATTGTTTGCCGCCCAGCACTGGATCGCTGCATGCAGGCCGAGTGTAAAAAAATATTAATTTATTAACAGAGCTGATGTGCGCGTGTAGTTGAAGCGCGTGAATTGATGTATGGCCCTGATAATCGTATTTTTGGTTAACTTGCAAACTCATGCTTTCTCCAGACCAAAGAGTTACTTTTAACTTTAAATATCTTATTTTCAGAGATTTTTAATGTAAAGATTTGATGAAACAAAAAACAAATCTCTGTTACTTTTGCGTATTATAACAGAGATTTGTTTAAGAATCATTTAAATATAGATGATTTTTTTATTATCGATCACTGCGCTTACGATTAACAGATTTTAAATGTTGTTTACGCAAACGAATCGATATTGGAGTTACTTCGATTAGCTCATCGTCGTTGATCCAATCTAGCGATGTTTCAATCGTCATTATTCGTGGTGGAGAAAGTTTAATTGCATCGTCTGAACCCGACGCGCGCATGTTTGTAAGCTTTTTCTTTTTTGTTGGATTTACATCAAGATCATTTTCTCTGCTGTGTTCGCCAATAATCATTCCTTCGTAAACTTCTTCGGTTGGTTTAACAAACAAAATTCCGCGATCTTGCAAAGAATCTAATGAATAACCTGTTGCTGCGCCGCCTTCCATCGAAATAAGAGCTCCTTTGCTTCTTGCAGCAATTGGTCCAGCGTACGGCTCATAACCCAAAAAGTTGTGACTCATCAAGCCTGTGCCACGAGTGTCTGTCATAAATTGGCTTCTAAACCCAATAAGGCCTCGTGCAGGTACTTTAAACTCTAGCCTTAATTTGTGTGAACCATGATGAATCATGTTTTGCATGATTGCTTTGCGCTTGCCCAAGTTTTCTATGATTACACCCTGATAATCTTCATCAACGTCAATTGTCAAAAGCTCGAAAGGCTCGCATTTATGTCCATCAATTGTTTTATAAATTACTTCAGGTGCAGAAAGCTGCAACTCAAAGCCTTCTCGGCGCATGACTTCAACAAGAATTGAAAGATGCAACTGACCACGACCAGAAACTTTGAATGTATCTGCTGAGTCTGTGTCTTCAACACGTAGCGCCAAGTTGACCTTCAATTCACGTTGCAAGCGATCGCGTAGGTGACGAGATGTCAAGAATGTGCCTTCGCGTCCACCAAACGGAGAATCGTTTACAGAGAAATTGATAGAAAGTGTTGGCTCATCAACTGCGACGTAAGGCAACGGCCTTGGTTTGCCAGCCTCGCAAAGCGTTGTGCCGATTGTTATTTCTTCTTCTACACCAGCAATTGCTATTATATCGCCAAATTTTGCAGTCTCGACCTCTATTTTTTTGATGCCTTCAAATTGATAAAGTTTGAGAATTTTTGTTGGTTTACCGACATAATTATCTTTGCAAGCAATAATTTGGTTTGAGATGTGCATGTCGCCGCTAAAAACTCTTCCGATTGCAATTCGTCCAAGATAATCAGAATGGTCGATGTTTGTGATTAAAACAGCCAGATCATTGGTTTCTTGTTTTGGAACAGGTATATGTTTAATGATTGCATCAAACAGTGGTTGAAATGTACCTTCGAGTGGTGCATTTACATCTGTATTTGCAAAGCCCTGTCTTGATGAACCGTAAAGAATTGGAAAATCAAGTTGCTCTTCTTGTGTGGCCAAATCTAAGAATAGATCATGAACATGACGTTCTGTTCTTTCAATATCAGCATCCTTTCTATCAATTTTGTTGATCAAAACGATAGGCTTCAAATTCAATTGAAGTGCTTTTTGCAACACAAATCGAGTTCCTGGCAATGGTCCTTCGGCTGCGTCAACAAGTAACAAAAAGCCTTCGACCATTTGCAGCGTTCTTTCAACTTCACCGCCAAAGTCCATGTGGCCTGGTGTATCGACGATGTTAATTTGAGCTTCTGGAAGCTTGATTGAGGTGTTTTTGGCCAAAATTGTGATACCGCGTTCTTTTTCGATATCTCCACTGTCCATGACGCGTTCATTTGCTTGTACGTTTACGTTTAATGTGCCAGACTGCTTAAGCATCTGGTCAACGAGAGTGGTTTTGCCATGGTCGACGTGCGCGATGATGGCAATATTTCGAATATCCAATCTTTGCTTAAAACTCATTGGTTTTTTATCCTCAAATTAAATAATTAAGACGAATTTTATGATGCCCCCCCGGCAACTAATAAAATCTTAGCGTTGAATTGCGCAGAAAGGCAATAATGCCATTATTCTGGCTATTTTTATTTGATTAGAAAGCTGTCTTTGATGATAAAAACAGTTTCCAGAAACTCTGGACGGAAGGATTTTGTATCGTTCGGTCATGAAATTTCTGAGCATGTTAACGTTTTTATAATCAATCATTGCTTCTTGGTCTGGAATTGCGCAAAAACGGCAATGTTTTTGTGACAAATACGCTGCTTTTCTTACTTTTTTATTTAACAGTCTTGAACTGATTTTTAATTTTGATCTTGCCATGTTAATTTCCTCGAACTTTTAAATCTTAAACCTTACTCTGATCCGACTTCGTCTTCGCCGCCTTCATAGTTGCCCAAAATGCCTTCCATCTTGTTTTCTTTCAAGAATTTATCGACATTTGTTGAGCGTGTATTGTCGATTGGGTCAGGTTTATTGTAAGTTAAGGCAGCTTTTGGAGAAAGCTTGAGTGATGAATATCTCATGATAAATTCATGGCATTTGATTTTAATAAAAACATCGAACTGTTTTGCAAAATCTGGTACATTTCCGCCTACTTCGAACTCGTATCGAGCCAAAATGTACACGCCGTAATCACTTTTGTTTACAGGATATGCTAGGCGATATTTTCCCCATTTATCGTAAAGGGTCAACTTACCTTTGCATGTTGCTAAGAGCTTATCAAGCTCTTGCTCAATTGATGAAATCTCGTCATCTGTTATTTCAGATGTAGCCAGAAATAATGTCTCGTACTTTAACATTATTAGGTTCTCCCAAACATTAAAACATTGAACTTTTGATAACACGTGTTTTCGGGGGAGATATCAGCCTTTTTTGACCGATAATGGAACCCTAAAACTAGGTAAATAATAGCAGAAGTCCATATTTTAACAAGTTTTTTCGCGCGATAAAAAATGGGCGACTTGTTTACAAGTCGCCCACGAATGTTGTTTGATTATTGAAACAATCTTTAATTTGCTTCAATAAATGCCTGATTAATTCGGTATAATGGATCGCTGTATGCGGCTAAATTTCTATAATTTACGATTAAGTCAGCCGTTAAAGAGGCTGCAAATGCTAAAGCGAAGCCAGCGTCTTTAACGGTTTTGATTTTAAGTAATACGTCGACGAATAGAATCTTTGCTGCAATGGCGTCTAAGCCTAAGTCGAAAAGGCCCTCAGAGACATAAAAATCATCAAGTGACATCTTGTTTTGTAGATGCGCATATTTTTCTTTGAAAATTTGAGCGATTTGCTTCTTCTGATCCGGGCTCAACGATTTAACGTATTTTTCGATGTTTTTTAGTGCTGCAAGTGCGCGATCTTTACAGTGAATAAAGTGGTCGGCAATGACCGGAGTAAAAAACATTGAACAGGTGAGAATGTATGATATTGTTTTAGCATTTTCTGCCGTTAAATATTTAGATTCAAGGTATCTGCCAGCTTTTGGATTAATCTTAATAATGTTGCAGGCCATAGATAAAATAAGCAAAATTATAGGTGCAAACTTTACCAATTCTCTGACGGCAAAAACGCTTCTTCGTCTGGCTTTTGACGGGGTTTGGGCATCCAGTGCTTCTTGAACTAATTCTTCAAACTTTTGCACTGTAAAATCTGAGTCTTGATCTAGAGTTTGAAGCTTTGTTGTGTCGGTTAGGCGCTTTTCTTGCGGTTGTTGATCGATAGTCACGGCATTTTGCTGGCAGGATGCTGCTTTTGGATCAGTGCTATCTGCGGCATTTGACGAAATGCATGGATAGACTTGAGTTGTTGCCATAAAAAGTATTGCAAAAATTGCTATTTTTTTAACATTCATATTTTATCACCATTTAATTTTGTAAATACGATAATTATTCAATGCTAGTAGTATAATTCATTAGCGGAATAAAGCAAAGGCTTTATGGTCCGAGTTTTGTCGTAAAATATGTTAAATTATTTCAGCCTGTAATGTGAAATCTTTAGCTTGGGTTGCTCGGTGCGCTGGCAGTAAAAATTATGCTAAGTTGTGCCAAATTCCGTATAAATACGGTTATACATTAGTGCAAGCTTGCTGAAAATGCGACTTCATCGGCTTTGCCAAGAAGTTAACATTTTTTTAGATGCGGCCTGCCAGCATTGAACAGGTCTGGGCTGCCGAATGATTTTAGGGAAAAGTGCAAAAAGTCGGGGTGGGTTTGAAAACAAGAAAGCCACGATTTCTTAGGATCGTGGCTTTTCTATTTTAATATTTTAATCAATGTATAGGTGTAATGCGGCTAAATAAGAGGATATAGTTTTTCCGGGTACTATTTCTGCTTCAAGGTTTGCACCCTTTTCTTTAAGAAGTTTTGCAACTTCCATGCAAACTGATTCGTATTTTGTTCCTTCATTTACGCCTTCTAGTGCGTTTAAAAGAGGCGTACGTTTTTCGCTCCGAAAATAAAAGGCCATATATTTAGTAGTTGATATAGCATCGATATCGGCGCCATTTTCCAGAAGCGTCCTTACTGCATCGATGTTTCCCAATCCAGCTGCAAGGTGAAGTGGCGTTATCCCTTCTGTGATGGCTTCTGGGTAAATTTTGTTGTATTTTGCATTAACTACAGCACCAGCCTTAATCAATAATTTGATGGTTTCAGAGTTGTCCATTATTGCTGCGAAATGTAGGGGTGTTAATCCATTAAAGCATCCTGTAGCAATATTAGCATTGATGTTTGTTTTATTTTTAATGAGTTTTTCTACGTCTTTCTTACAATTTTTAACAACTGCAAGGTGAAGGGGAGCTCCCTTAAATTCACCTTCTATACCTGTTTTCAATCCATGCCTTAGAAGCATAATTGCAATTTCCGAATTGTCATTCTCGACAGCGTAACTAAACGCTGTTCTGCCGTTCAAATCAGTTTTGTTAAGATCTGCTCCGCCACCGATAACAATTCTTGCTGTTATTGTGCTATTTTGTTTAGCTGCTATTAAAAGTGGTGTATCGCCTTTGTATAGTCCGTCATGAGTAACAGCCTCTAAGTTTAGTCCGTATTGAATAAGCTTTTTTGTGAGCTTTTCATCACAAAGGATTACTGAATCGATGAGTAGAGTGCAACCATGCTCATCTACATCGCTAAGGTGAGGGTCTTTTCCAGCTATAGCTTTATCGAGTGAGTTTAAGTGGCTTGGATTATAATGATAATAATAAGCAAATTCTCTGGCAGTCTTACTCATTCCATACGTTTGTGGAGAATATTGCGAGCTTGCTTGTTGTTCAACAATTGCGTCTGCGTCTGCGTGTAAATTACACAAGCTGACTGACATTAACAGTAACATCAATATTTTTTTCACGACTACCCCTTCAGGTTTATAAATAAAAATTAGTACATAACCTACTAGCTTCTATTCTAAAGAAATTACAAACATTGTCAAATAGTAAATTATTTGGCATAGGTTGAATGTTTTGTTATGATTTAACAATTCAGCTCAAATCCCTAATAAATTCGGGCATACATGGGATGTTGTGCGCTAAAGGCTTGATTTTGCCGGCTTTTTCAAGGAATTGACAAGTTTTTAAATGCGGCCTGCCAGGCATTATCTGGTCGGGTCTGCCGAATGGGTTTTGAAAAAAGTGCGAAAAGTCGTGGTGGGTTTTGAAAAAACAAGAAAGCCACGATTGTCTTAGGATCGTGGCTTTTTAAGCAAGGTATTTAAAATACGGAGAATATTTTAAATGCCAGTTTTTTAATTCATTTTTTGATATCGTAAAACTACCTTACCCAAGATTCTTAGGGTATCCTTGCCTTTAACAAGGGCTACGGGGGCCTTTTTATGATTTACAGATTCAAGCATTGTTATATTATCTGAAAAATTGATTTGCATGATTGTTCGAGCTGGGTTTTCATTGCCGTATTCAACTGCAACGATATCGCCGGATTTGGTCCAGCTGGCTGGGGAGATGATTAACATGTCACCCTTGACGAAATTTGGGGCCATTGCGCTGTCTTCGATTGCTAGACAGAACATGCTGTCGTCGTCAATACCGATAACTGTTGCAAATTGCTCTGCATATCCGGTTTTGGCTTGTAAAATTTGATTATTATAAGCTGATGGCTGGGCTGGAATTTCGCCTACCACTGGGACAACTTTTACTTTGAGATTAAAATTGGATATCTGAGCTTGGGCTTCTTCCGGCATTTGAATGCTGACTGGAAGGCCGTTTTCGATTGTAAAATTTTCAAAAAGATCTGTTGGGCGGATTTCAAAGGCTTCTGAGAGCTTCTTTAATGCGTCTTCATTCCAACGTCTTGTTCCATTTTTTATATGAGTTAAATAACTCTCTGACATGCCGGTTTTCTCAGCTAAAACTTTGGTTGTCCATCGTCTTTCTCTGAGCATTTCTCTAACTCTTAATCTTGTTGACACCATGACATAACCTCCAAATTTAATTTACGAAATATTTATAACCTCTCATTGTTTTTATTTTACTCATAGTCAAGAAAAGATGGCTTTTCGTTTGTTATAAGTACTTTTCCATGATAAATAGATCTCGCTATTTGTCAAGTGTGTTGCTTAAATATTAATAAAATGTTACAAAAATGTTAAAAAAGGCATACTTTCAAATGTTTGAAAATATGCCTTTTTTTAATAGGAATTTAATGTTTTAGCTAAAAATCTTGCATACGATACTTGCAAATACCCAGATAGATTCGCTAGAAAAGGCCCCAGCACAGAAAAATTGGAAATTAACTTTATTTTTTAAAAACATAGGGATTAATGCACCGATTAAAAGCGAAAATATTATATTATTCGGCATTATCAAGCCTCCAAATGTCATTGCTGGACTAATTTTAAATTTTTTTAAAATCCAAGCAAATAAAAAGCCTGCAGCGATAATATATGGATCGAATTTAATTGTTTGTAATAACGCAGCTTTAGCGCGTGCTTTTTGGGCAAATAATTCAGAAGAACCAACTTGCATTGATGTAAACAAGAGCCAAAAGAATAGTCCCAAGCAGGCTGCTGAAACAAAAAGCCCAAGTATCTGATATTTATGCATTTTTGTTTTGGATATTCCACATAATAGGCCGGTTTTATAATCGAATAAAAAATCAGAAGCTACAGCTGCACATACGTTAAAAAATACGCAACAAATTGTTATTTGAACATAGCTAAGATTAAACAATAAGTACATTGGCAGCATAATTAACATGGCAAATCTACCAAGCTGTAGAAGTCCTATCTCTGCGCTGATAAAGCAGATGTGATAGGTGGCAATTATTGTAAAAATAATAAGCGAAATTTGTGCCAAAAGTGAAAATTTAAAATAAATAAGCAGGCAAAATGAAAGAGCAAGAGTTATGATTGGCTCGGTATACATAATTATCGAAGCCATAAAATTAATAGGTTTATCTTGAATAGTCGACCGTAATAAGTTTTTATTGAAAAATGTTAAAAGCTTATCGAATACAACTAGTGTCCAATTTTTCAAAATACTGATCTTTTTGATCAGGCTTTGAATGCTAGGCATAGCGTGTACGACTTCATAAATTAATATGCCGCTACAAAATGCAAAAATAAAAACAACCGGAGAATATGGCTGAAAAAGCGAAAACGGAAGGTACGCAGAATGATTGTTAATTGGATAAAGAATTATGTATCGAGATAGCAGACCGACCAATATTGGAAAAATTACAGAAATTCCCATCGTACTACCGATTGCCCAAAACATTGGCATAAACGAAAAACTAAACTCATGCATAAATAACGAAGGGAAAAGGTAAATAGTTTTTGGAAAAATTCCGCTCCATGAGCCTATTCCATCTCTCAGTACAAGTATTGAGAGAGTGCTTAGTACGCCTGATAGCAAGCTTTTTGTTTGTTTTTGCTGATTAGTTGTAGCTATGTTGTAAGTTAAAGTACTTACTGGAAATGGAAGGCTATTGTTGTCCACAAATCTTCTTGATAATATGCGTCCTACGCATAAACCTAAGGCCCCAGCAGATATGCAAATTGCTCCGATTAAACAGAAAAAGTAAAAAGGATGCCCAAGCCAATGATTAAAGGTCAAAGGGTCTAAAAAATAAAGCATAGGCAGGGCAAATCCTATGCCTGTTGCCATTATTCCTCCACCGGCGCTGATTCCCTGGATAATGACAAGATCTTTTACGGAAAGGCTTTTTTGCCATAATATTTTCATGATATTTGACATTAAAATGGATGTCAAAATAATAGTTGGAGCAATCCAAGGCCCAACTGGCGTAGCCATCGATGTATAGGCTAAGATTGCGCATGAAATAAATGAAAATAAGATTCCACTAATTATTACAAAGGGGTTCATTTTTTAAAATTTAAGCAAAATAAGCATGTTTAGGTATATTTGTAGCAAAATTACAACTTCTTAGATCATTAGAAGTTATAACAAGAATTATTTTTAAACGCAAAGCGGTTTGAATGCACTTTAACCATTTTAATATCAAATTACCCCAAAAATGTTACATTTTTTGTGAAAATGTGTATCTTGATATTTCTATTTCAAGATTAATTTTTTTATATTGTATTATTAAAATATCCTATTTACAATTATAAATAGGAGGAGGCAAGTTGTTTGTTGGTATAAGTTAGATTGTTTGCAATAATTTTACTGATATGAAATTTGCCGTAGTTAAAAAGGGATAGAAAGATGATTTCAGCTGGTAGGATTATAAAATTTATTTTTTATATCTCTGTAGCATTACTAGTGACCAGGGGATGCTTCTTATTCTACTATAACGTTGCGCACAAAGCTTCTCAAGATCAGATGCCGAATTCATTGGGATTTAATTTTGATAAAACCATTCTGGAAGGTACTTCAGATCAAAATCAATGCAAGGATAGTTATAATTTTAACAGAATGTTAAGCCTTATCGATGCAAGTGAAAAGGTTAAATACATCGAGCATATGCAGTTTAGTCGTCCTGGCGAGGTTGAACGTGTGGATACTCAGACTTTAAAAGCTCTTTCCATAGCACTGAAGCTGGAAAAAAAGCGTTTAAAGCACTTTATGTGGCAGCTGCGCTCTCATTCCAGACATTCATCGCCATCTAAGCGCATGAAAGCCTTAAAGTACTATCTGCGCGTTATCGAGCTTAATATGCAAGATATCGAAGAGGTTGTTTTTACACGTGAAGACTCGGGCGAATTAAAAACAACTAACCCCAAAGCTTCTGAATAAATCTATTTTTATATGAAGGAGTTTTTGCAGCTTTTGGAAAAATCATCTGAAACCTAGCACCCAATCAATGCTAGCAGCTCGTATCTAAAAACTTATCAATTTGTTTGCAGGGACGATGTGTAGCTGAATTTAGGTGTGTTAGGTTGATGTATGGCCCTGAAAATCAAATATTTGACTAATGGTTAATAGGTAACTATTGTTATCAAGTTTTTCACAAACACAAACACTTGTTTAATTTCTGTTTTTAGATAATATTTGGATAGTTATTTTTAATGTTTTTGTGTAAAAATTTTTTTGAGGATTTTTTATGAATAAAATTATTAAGTTTCAAATTTTAATTTTTGTTGTTATGACGTTAATAAAACCAGCAGTTTGTGTTACTGAAAAAAATATTGTTCAGGGCTACTGTGCTGAGTATGCAATAAGCCAGCGAAACGCTGAACAATTTTTGAAAGAAACAATGCAATCAGTGGTTGATGATACATTGGCTGGCAAATTTAGTCCACGAGCATTGGTAGAAAAAATCAAAAATTGTCAAGTAGATTTAGTACCATATCTCAAGGAAGAAAGCATTGTTTTAATTCTAAAAAATATAAAATACAATGCAGAAATCGAAAATATGGTATCTCCAGAATTGGTGCAGGATTTATCTGCGATATTGGAAGCCGTGGCTGATATGTACAAAGATAGCGGTATTTTGAAAGTTTTGAAGTCTGGGATAAATACTCAATCGTCAAATAAGGCGTTAAAGTATAAAATAAAAGAAATTGTTAATAAGGTTAAAAATAAAATAGAAAAAACTACAGCAGATTATATCGCTTTTCATCAACAATTGCCTAATTTGGTCACTTCAAATGAATATTTTAACCGTGTATCCGAGTTAGATAAAGAGACAATGTTTCTTATCGATTTATTGCAAACAAACGCCCAGGACGTGATTGCACTTTGCCAAAGTGATGAAATCAAGCATTGGTACCATAAATTGGCATTTGACGACAGGGATCGCTTAAAAAAGATTGCCAGAGTCTTTATTTTAAGATTTGCATCAGAGATTATGTTGGACTCTCAATTTAAGCATGCAAGGTTCAATGCGTTGGATTTTGTTTCTATCATGTCAAAGGTGATGTCTTGTATGAAATCTTCAAATTAGGTCTTTTCGAATACGGTCTAAGTAGGTTTTGAGGAAGAAAAAGTGAAGGCATACATCAAACATAATGAGCGTCTTGATTTGTGAGGATAGCATTAAAAATAGCCATGTCGTGAAAAAAGGATTATGGGATGATCGTAGCCATTTTAAAACAAAAATTTTGTGATCATTATCGATTTTATGCTTCTCTTTTTATTTTTATAATAATCTTATGTTGCCTGTATTTGCCGTTTTATATATGGGGTTTATTTGCCGATGATTTCGGCATAATTCGTCATGTAATGGATGTTGGTTTTAAGAAAATAGGGACCTTTTTTTATGAGGGAGAAACTTTTAGTGCAGTATTAAACCCAAATTATGTGAATACGCTTGATAATTTTTTAGGCGGTCTCTATCGTCCAATGGTTTTCATTTATAGTCTATTGCAGGTGCATTTTTTTGGTCCAAATCCTTCAGCATATCTATTTGTGAGTATTTTTTTACACTCGCTAAATTCCGTGTTTTTATTCAACATAATTTATACGTTTGAAAAGACATTTGCGGCTGTAGTGTTAGCATTGTGTTTTGCGTTTCATTCCAGCTTATTTAATTGGCTTGGTTGGTTTTCTGGGCAGCAGTACATAATCGAATTAACCTGTCTTATTTTGATTTTATTAACACTTAAAAAATATATTGTGTCTCAAAAATATTATTTTTATTTTTTATCAATGTTTTTGTATCTCTTAAATGTTTTTCAACGAGAAATGATGGTAGTATTCCCTTTTTGGGTTGTGTTTTTTTGTAGTTTTTATAATTTTAAAGATGACCAGATATCGTTCAATGTTATTCGTGGGCTAAAGTTATCGTGTGGTTATTTTTTTGCGTTGTTTACGTATATAATTTCTAGGGGATTAGTTTTTTCCTTCAATATAAAAACCACATCCAATGCAACTTTGATGTTTGATCTAAATTTTAAGAGTTTTATATTAAGAATGAGCGAAAGATTTTACGATTTCGTTACAATTTTATCTGATTATCTTGGCCTAAGAATTTTGCCGCAAAATCACCAATTTGTTAAAGGTGGCTTAATTGCTATATTTATTGGCGTTTTGGTTTTTTTGTTTCTAAGAAATAGCAAAAAGGGCTTAGTTATTTTAACCTTTATTTCGTGTGTTATGTTTAGCTGGATTCCAATTTTATTGACGCATCAACCTCGTTATATTTACGTTGGGCTCTTTTTCTTTATGATTAGTCTTGCCTTGTTGTACCATTTTTCTGACTTGAATAAAAATTGTAAAAAATGTTTATTGGTACTAGTTTTAGCTTACATATCCATTAATTATGTTTGCTTGGCACACGGAATGGAGTATTGCAGAATTAAGTACTCGTGTGCTACTGAAAAATTAAAAAAATTAGGAAGCAACATCAACCTTATCTTGAAAAAATCAAAAAGTTTTGGGCCAATATATTTCCATAATTTACCTGCCGATTTTACTTTTGCAACAAATCAGGCAATACGTCTCTATTCTGATTGTCCTAGGCTTCAAGTTTATGAAACTGATGATAAAGCTAAATATAAAATCAATGGCATTGAGGTAACCTGGGATGATGTAAAGAATGATTTTCATGTAGAAGTTATCCATTGATTTTAGTAGAAATTTTTCTTATTTCTGATATACCTTGGACAAGTTGAAATTTACTGGAATCAAATATTTTGAAAGATTTGTTCCATGGAGAGTAGTGTTTCGAACGAGTTGACTGCTCAGGAACTTGAGCTACAAATTCTTGAATTGGTTAAGCTGCATCATCTTGCGGTTAAAAAAGAGTCTTTAAAGTCTGATAATTATAAAATTCATTACGCTGGCCGATGTTATGATGAAAACGAGGTTGTAGCTGCTGTAAAAAATCTGCTCAAATTTACATTAACTTACGGCAAGCAAGGCCTGGCATTTGAGCGGGAGCTTGCAAGGTTTGTGGGAGTGCCAAATTCATTTGTAGTTAATTCAGGCTCATCAGCAAATTTAGTTGCCATTTCTTCACTATGTTCAAACCAGCTATGTGACGAGGCGTTGAGCTATGGCGATGAAGTTATTGTTCCTGCCGCGTCTTTTCCCACAACCGTTGCTCCGATAATTCAAAACGGACTAATTCCTGTTTTTGTTGATTCAATGCTTGGTTTTTATAATCCAAGCATTGAATCAATTAAGCGGGCATACAGCCCAAAAACTCGAGCTGTTGTTTTTGCGCATACGCTTGGCAATCCTGCGCAAATTGACCAGATCAAAAATTTTTGTATCGAAAAAAATCTATTTTTGATTGAGGATTGTTGTGATGCATTGGGCTCAAAATTTGGTGAAGCAAGGCTTGGAACATTCGGAGATCTTGCCACATTCTCATTTTATCCTGCCCATCACATAACCATGGGGGAGGGTGGTGCTGTGGCTGTTTCAAATCCGAAATTTGCAAAAATCGTTGATTCGTTGCGTTCATGGGGCAAGGACTGTTGGTGTGTTCCTGGTGAGACTCATTGCCAAGGTGCTTGCAGGCGTAGATTTGGAATGAAGTTTGGAGAACTGCCTTTGGGTTATGATCACAAATATGTTTATACAAATATTGGCTATAATCTAAAGCCACTTGATTTGCAGTGCGCAATCGGGCTTGAGCAACTCAAAAAATTATCAATGTTTATCGAGAAACGAAAATACAATTTTAATTTTTTATACGATTTTTTCAAAAATTATCAGGATTTGTTTATTTTACCACAATCTTTACCTTTGGCTGATCCATGCTGGTTTGCGTTTCCTTTGACCATTAAATCAAGTGCTGGATTTACACGACTTGAGTTAACAAAATACTTCGAAGAAAATAATATAGAAACGCGCGTTTTGTTTGCTGGGAATATTATTCGGCAACCTGCATTCATGAATATTAAATGTAGAATTTCGGAACGCCTTGATAATTCAGATAAAATTATGCACGATTCGTTTTTTATAGGTGTTTATCCAGGTTTAACGCAAAATTGCTTAGATCGGATTACAAAGACTTTTAAAGATTTTTTAAATCAAAAAATAAGCAAAAAAATATTTTTAAAAAAATTGGGAGATAGTTGTGAAGCGGAATGATTTACCGGTGATGATTTTGGCGGGGGGGTTTGGGACGCGATTGCGCGAGGAAACTGAGTTTAGGCCAAAACCGATGGTGCCAATCGGTGGCAAGCCTATTTTGTGGCATATAATGAAATATTATTCACACTTTGGTTTTTATCGATTTATCATTTGCCTTGGATACAAAGGTGAGATGATAAAAAATTATTTTTTGAACTACAGACTTCATGACATCGATTGTACCATTGATACAAAAACCGGAGTCGTGAGCGAACATCAGGTGAATGATGAAGGGTGGGAGATTTCGCTTGTTGATACAGGCCTTGATTGTATGACTGGCGGGCGTGTTGCGCGAGCTGCTCGATATGTTGATACGAAGCGATTTTTGTTAACTTACGGAGATGGCCTTGCTGATGTTAATATTTCGGAGTTACTAAATTTTCATATTTCTCACGGCAAACTTGCAACTCTAACCGGAGTTAATCTACCGTCTCGTTTTGGCAACTTACTTATAAATGACGATCAAGTCCTTGCATTTCTCGAAAAAAAACAGGTTAGCGATGAATGGATTAATGGTGGTTTTTTTGTACTAGAACGCGATTTTTTGAATTATGTATCTACTGATTCAAGCTGTGTTCTTGAGCAGCAACCGTTGGCAAATTCTGCTGCTGATGGGCAATTAATGGTGTATAAACATTCTGGTTTTTGGCAGTGCATGGATACATTGCGCGAACGAGATTTGCTTGAAAAATTATGGGAAATAAAAGCTCCTTGGAAAGTATGGGCTGATGTTGAAAAAATTTATAAACCCGCCACGAAAGAGCAGTCACACCGCTTACAATTCTAATTTTTTACGGGGATGAGTAGATGGAGAATGAGTTCAAATATTGGAAAGATAAAAATGTTTTTATTACCGGGGTTACTGGCTTACTTGGTCCATGGCTTATAAAAGAGTTGTTGAGTCAAGACGCAAATGTTTTTGTTCTTGTTCGCGATTTTGTTGCAGATTCAACATTTTTTACTGAAGGCCTTGATAAAAAAACTAACGTTATTTTAGGGGATTTGCTTGATTTTAGCTTGTTACAGCGTGTTTTAAATGAATTTGATATAAACACTGTTTTTCATTTAGGAGCTCAGGCAATTGTTGGCATTGCAAACCGTTCACCAATTTCCACTTTCCGTTCGAATATTGAAGGATCGTGGAATTTACTCGAGGCTTGCAGGCTTTCGCCCTGGGTAAAAAAAATAGTTGTAGCCTCCAGTGACAAGGCTTACGGCGCTCAAGAAAAACTGCCGTACAAGGAAGATGCGCCGATGCAAGGTCGTCATCCGTATGATGTTTCCAAAAGTTGCACAGATTTACTGGCGCAGTCGTATTTTCACACATATCAGCTTCCGGTTTGCGTGACGCGATGTGGTAATTTTTTTGGTGGAGGCGATTTGCATTTAAACCGAATTATACCTGGAACTATAAAAAGCGTTCTTCAAGAACAGCGTCCAATTATACGATCTAATGGGTTATTTATTCGAGATTATATTTACGTAAAAGATGTTGTGGACGCATATTTAACATTAGCAGAAAAAATGGATGACAGCTCAATTGTGGGGCAGTGTTTTAATTTTAGTACAGATCAACCTTTTAATGTAATTCAAATTGTTGAACTAATTCTTGATGTTATGGGGTGTAAGCATTTAAATCCGATAATTCAAAATCAGGCGAGCAATGAGATTCCAGAGCAGCACCTTTGTTCGGAAAAGGCGCGTAATATTTTAGGATGGCGTGCAAAATACGGTGTGTGTGCGGGTCTTGGTGAGACTGTGGAGTGGTATAAAAAATTTTTATCAAATCAAAGCGTCTTGGTTTTAAATGAAAAAAATTTCAATCGTAGCAGCGTGTTATAACGAATCCGGTAATATCGAAAGCATGTATCAACGAGTTAAGAATGTTTTTGACGGTTCGGCCTACGATTTTGAGCTGATTTATGTTGATAACGCTAGTACAGACAATTCTAGAAATGTTTATGAACAAGTTGTGCAAGCCGATGATCGTGTAAAAGTTTTGTTGATGTCGCGTAATTTTGGATCATCGCAGCCAAGTTTTTTTGCTGGAATTAGGCAAGCGTCCGGTGATGCCGTTATTTTGATTGATGGCGATTTGCAAGACCCACCAGAACTTATTTCTGAATTTTTAAAAAAATATGAAGATGGATACGATGTTGTTTATGGCGTCAGAATAAAGCGAATGGGTGGTGTTTTGCGTCGCATTGGATACAAGTGTTTTTATCGTGTTTTTCGATGGCTTTCGTATATCGAGATGCCCGTTGATGCTGGCGATTTTGGGTTGATGAGCAGTCGGGTTGTGGATGTTATAAAAATTTTGAATGAAAAAGACTTGTATTTGCGAGGTCTTCGAGCCTGGGCCGGGTTTAAGCAGATTGGCGTTGATTATACTCGACAAGATCGTAATGTTGGCAAAACAAGCAATAGCTTTCTTGCAAATTTTACCTGGGCAAAAAAGGCCATCACAAATTTTTCGTACAAACCGCTTGAGTTTATATCGAAACTGGCAATTAGTGCAGTGTTTGCGACATTTGTCGCAATGCTAGTTTATTTATATCTTTATTTTAAAACCGACGCACCGCGTGGTTTTTCTACTTTATTAATGGTGATGTTTATATTTGGAACAATCCAGCTTTTGGCGTTGAGTATAATCGCAGAATATTTAATCAGAATTTTTCAAGAAGTTAAAAATAGGCCACCATACATAATTTCTGAAATTTTAGAAAAAAGGGATAAAAATGATTAATTATTTGATTACGGGCGGAACAGGGTTCATAGGCTCAAACCTGGTTCGTCGTTTAGTTTTATACGAAGCTGGTAATGTTTTTTTAATTGCGGAAAACAATGCGGATTTGTGGCGGTTGAATGATATTATTTCGGAGTTGACCGTATTTTACGTAGATTTGGCTGATTTTAAAAATATAAATAGTATTGTTAAATCAGTAAATCCAGACGTTGTTTTTCATCTAGCTTCTTACGGAGGTCTGCCGCTTCAGTCAGAGCAGCGTAAGATTTTTGATATAAATTTTTATGGTACAGTCAATCTTTTGAATGCATGCAAAGATGTTGGTTTTGATTGCTTTATCAACACCGGAAGCTCATCTGAATACGGCATGAAGGATTCTGCGATGCATGAGTCTGACGTTGTTTTGCCGATCAGTGATTATGGCGTTTCAAAGGCTGCAGCGACTCAATTTTGTGTTAAGGAGGCTATTTTTAATAAATTGCCAGTTTATACACTGCGGCCATTTTCAGTTTACGGTGACTATGAGATGCAAAACCGCCTTATATCCACTGTTTTGACTAGTGCGTTGACGCATAATCAAATCAATTTATCTTCTGAATCATGCGTGCGCGATTTTATTTATGTTCAAGACATTGTTGATCTTTATTTAAAAATAGCAGCAGTTAAACCCGCTCGAGATTTTGTTTTTAACGGTGGAACTGGTATACAATCAACAATTAAGGATGTTGTTGAAGTGGTTGAATCTTTGATTGGATCAAGTTTAAATGTTAGCTGGAATACTTCATTGCCAAGGCCATGGGAGCCAAAAAATTGGAAAGCGAATATTGATCTTGCTTTAAATGTATTGAATTGGCAGCCAAAATATTCTTTGCAGCGTGGGTTATCACAATCTTTAAATTGGTTTAAAAATAATCTAAATTTTTATGTGAAAAATTATGAAGACGTTAAATCTTGCCGAGAAAAATCGAGCTCTTTGTAAAAAGGCCCAAGAAGTCAGGCTTTCGATTTTAGATATGGTGACTAATGCAAAGAGTTCTCACATCGGATCTGCATTTTCAATTGTTGAAATTTTGACAATTATTTACAACGAATTTATGAGTACAAATTTAATTAAAAATAAGGCCAAAAATCGCGATTATTTTATTTTGAGCAAAGGGCATGCTGCATCGGCATTTTATGCGACCCTTGCAAGCGTTGGAATTGTTAGTTCGGATCTGTTGAGTACATTCTATCAAGACGGCAGCGTATTGGCTGGTCATCCGACAAAGGACTGTGTTGCTGGAGTTGAGGCAAGCACCGGCTCGCTTGGACATGGGTTGTCGATGGCAGTTGGAATAGCGTTTGCATGCAAGCAAGATGGCCTGTCCAGCAAGGCTTATGTCTTGCTTGGCGATGGCGAGTGTCAGGAAGGTTCTGTGTGGGAGGCCGTTATGCTTGCAGTGCGCTTAAAGTTGAATAATTTAATTATAATAATTGATAGCAATAAATTACAGGGTTTTGATAGAACAGAAGATCTTTTGCCTTCCAGTCTTAAAAACATGTTTGAGGGTTTTGGTTGCAACTGTTTATCTGTTGACGGGCATGATTTTATTGAGCTGAGAACAGCTATAGGATTTTGCGGCCAAACACACGGCCCAGATGTTATTATTGCTAACACGATAAAGGGCAATGGTGTAAGTTTTATGCAAGATAAATTGGAATGGCACTACAAGTCATTGAGCCCGGAGCAATACATTTTAGCAAAAAATGAAATTTTGAAACATAAGATTTGAGGTCCGTTCGTACCAATTCTACGTTGCTCAGGGCGAACGGGACTAAAAAGCCGTTCATGGTGAGCGTAGCCGCTTGCGGCGAAGTCGAAATATGGCGGAGCCAAATCCATACGAACGAGAATATGAGATCAAAGTGCTTATGCTCAGGGCTATACATCGATGATTATGATCAAAGCGTTAGAGTGCATCGGCTCTGCCAATAAATTTATAAATTTTATGCATCGGCCTGCAAAGCGTTTGCTGGCGCGGAGTTACAATAACAAATTTTAAAAATTACAAAAAGTGCCACAGCCTTTGAATGGCTTGATTGAATCAATGTTTTGAATGCGGCTGTTTTATCGATTGGAGCGTATGTTTTTATGAGAACGACTTTTATTAAAAAATTAATTGAATTAGCTGAGGTTGATCCAAATATTTACTTGATGATTGGAGATTACGGATTTTCTGTTGTTGAGCCGTTTAAGGAAAAGTTTAATTCAAGATTTATTAACGCTGGCATAAGCGAGCAAAATATGATTGGTGTTGCAGCAGGTCTTGCACTTGCAGGTAAAAAGGTTTTTGTTTATTCGATTGTGCCGTTTGTTACGATGCGTTGTTTTGAACAGGTCAGAATTGATTTGTGTTATCAAAACCTTCCTGTGCGAATTATTGGAATAGCTGCTGGGTTTGCCTTTGGGCCTGCAGCTTCAACACATCATTCAATTGAAGATATAGCGCTTATGAGTTGTTTGCCAAACATGACAGTTATTAGTCCTGCAAATAGTTTTGATCTGGAGGCGCTTTTGCCGCAGGCAAATAATTTACCAGGTCCAGTTTATTTCAGGCTTGGCAGAGGTGGCTCTGGAATGGCCTATCCAGCTTTTCAAAATATTGAATTATCAAGGCCTGCAGAGATATTAAAAAGTGATAAAGTTTTATTTTTGGTGACGGGCGAAATTTTTTCTGTGGCTTTCGATATTGTTAAAAAATTGCGTGATTTTGGTCTTGATTGTGGACTGATTAATGTTCATACGATAAAACCGTTAAAACTTGATTTTATTTTATCAAAAGCAAATTTTTTGCAAGCAATTTTTACAATTGAAGAACATGGATTAGTTGGTGGTCTTGGCCAACAAGTTGCCAATTTTTTGTGCCAAAATTTGGATAAGAAAATTATATTCAAGACGTTTACTGCGGCGGATCAATATTTTCACGAAATCGGTTCACGCGATTATTTGCTAAAAAAATCAGGGTTGGAGGTTGAAGCTATTTGTTCGGAAGTGTTGCATATTTTAGGAACGAGAGAAAATGTTATTGAAAAAGTTAAGCAATATTATTTGTAACCATTTGTTTTTGTTTATAGCGGTTTTTGGAATTGTGTTTGCCTCTTTAACGCTGCCATTTGGATATTGGGGTTTTGTGGGCGATGATTACGGCAATATCCTGCATTCACAACTGCAAAGTTGGTCCGATTTTATCAAATTATTTTATGAGGGCGATGCCTGTTCTTTTTATCAAGCTTCAAATTATGTTCCATCAGAACCAAATTTTTTTAGCGTTTATTACCGGCCGATGGCCTTTGTGTTTACGTACATTCAATCTATTTTTTTTGGTTTTAATCCGTATGGTTATTTTTTGATTTTTATCCTGTTTCATGCGATAAATGCTGCATTAATTTTTAACATTTTTAGTTGGTTTATCCCTTTGGGATGGGCTTTTTTGATGGCCTTATTTTTCGCATTTCACATTAGTTTGGGAAGCTGGTTTGGGTGGTTGCCAGCATTCCAGCAGATTATAAATCTAACATTGTTGTTACTGATTTTAATTTTACTCAAGCAGTATCTTAAAACACGGGAAATTTTTTATTATGTTGGTGCGGTTTTTTTGTTTTTGGTATCATTGTTTAACAGAGAAACATTTTTAGTATTCCCATTTTTGTTAACTTTGGGAGTAATTATTTTTCGAGATAAAGCCGAAACTTTGTGCCACTCGGTATTTCGCGCTATAAAAATTAGTGCATGTTTTTGGCTTGCATTCAGTGTTTATTTTTATACACGCCTTTATTTTTTTCCAATAAAATTTGTACATTCAGGTCTATGTTTTCATGACGGAGTAATTAGTGTAAGCAATCGTTTTTTAGAAGCAGTTTCATTTTTGTCTGATTTATTTGGGCTGTCTTTTATGCCTGCTGGTCATAGATTATGCAAAGGCGTTTTGATTATTTCAATTTTTACTTTGATTTTCACGTTATTTTTAAAGAATGAACAAATTAAAAGACTATCATTTTTAGCCTTTTCTTTACTTGCTTTTATGTGGCCGGCTTTTTTGACGCATTATCTTCCCAGATCATTGTATGAATCAGCACTTTTTTTGTTTTGTTTAATTTTAATTTTTCTTTTTAAATACAGCACAATTGATTGTTTTGGGTTTCAGATTGTTAAAAAATTTATATTTGGTCTTGGCGTTTTTATGTGTGCATTTTTCATGATAAAAAGCATGAAAACATCAGAGCAATTAATTTTAAAAATTAATACAGCGTTCGCTGAGCTATGTCTGAATAAAAGCATTATCAATAAGCCTCTTTGCTTTGTTGAATTGCCGTGTAGTTTTATCGCAACCGGCGTGGCTCAAGCGGTTTGGATGCGTGGAGTTAATAAAGGGTTGCCAATTTTTGAATTACAATTACCAATCAAAGTTTTTAAAGAAGAGTGGAATAAAATTATTCCGATGCATAAAAGATTTGTAAATATTGAAGTGGTTAACACGGGATTGCGAGCAGTTGCATGCTTGCCGAATGTTTTATGTTTTGATGTTACGCCTGGTGCTCAAAATATTTTAATAAATAAGACTGTTCGTGGAAATGTTGTTGATGTTTTTTTACCTTTAAGCGACAAATGGCCGATGGACAGGCTTGTGTTTATCGGTTGGGATTATGATGCTTTTAAATTTAAAATTTTGAATGGTGTTTAAAAGTACTAAGCGAATTATTTTTGTGTATGCTGAGTCAATATAAAATCAATCGATTTTGGTAATAAAAAATTATTAATTTTAGCATTAATTATATATACTTTTGATTTGTGAAATTTAATAGACTTTTTATTCTTTCTCTGGGAGATGAGGGTGAGTGTAATTGATAAATTAAATAAAGTTTTAGATGGCCGTACCAAATTTATAACAGTTACTGGTGGCGTATGTTCATCGATTGGGAAAGGCGTTTTGGTTTCCTCTCTTGGCGTATTGCTGGAAAAGGCTGGATATACCGTGTCCGTTGTAAAGTGGGATCCATACTTAAATGTTGATCCCGGAACAATGTCACCGCTTGAGCATGGTGAAGTGTTTGTAACGTCGGATGGTGCTGAGACAGATCTTGACCTTGGGCACTACGAGAGAATGTTGGGAATCCATCTTACAAAGACGTCATCTGTTTCGTCTGGACAAATATTTGAATCATTGATTAAGGGGGAACGAGAAGGCAAGTTTCTTGGGCGATGCATCCAACTTATTCCACACGTCGTAAGTTCAATAAAAGAGAGATTGTTGGATTTTGCGCTAGAAAAAGATGTCGATTTTGTTTTGACTGAAATTGGTGGAACGGTTGGTGACATGGAAGGTGACATTTTTTTGGAAGCTGTAAGGCAAATTCGTTTGGATTTGGGCAATAATCGTTTTTTGCATTGTCATTTGAGCTATGTTCCTTATTTAAGTTGGGCAAATGAGACGAAAACAAAGCCTACACAACACAGCGTCTATAATTTAAAGGGCATGGGATTAGTTCCGGATGCATTGTTTTTACGTGCGGACAGATCTGTTGGAGTCAGTCCGTGCGAAAAGCTTTCTGTGATGTGTGGAGTGAATCGCGATTATATTTTTCAAGCATTAACACATAAACCCATTTACAAGCTTTTTATTGATTTGAATGAGCAGGGTGTAAGTCAAAAAGTTCAGGAATATTTTGGCTTAGAGCCAAGAAGGCCTGATTTGACTGGGTGGAAAAAGTTTATTGAGTTAATTGAGGGCAGCAAAAAAGAGGTTAAAATTGGACTTGTAGCAAAATACGTTGGCAGCAATGATCCATACATCAGTGTTATTGAGGCTATTGAGTCTGCTGGATATTGGAATGGTGTTAAGGTTAATCTGATTGTTCTTGAAGCCGAACAGATTGAAAAGCACAAATCAAATCCGAATGAAACGGTTATGCAGTTGTTACGTTCTGTTGATGGAATAGTTATTCCAGGCGGATTTGATATGCGCGGAGTTGAGGGCAAAATTTTTGCTGCAAATTGGGCCAGAGAGAACAATGTTCCTTATCTGGGGCTGTGTTTGGGTATGCAGATTATGTTGATTGAGTTTGCCCGTTCAGTGCTTGGTATGACTGATGCTAGCAGTACTGAATTTAATAAAAACACCACACACCCAGTGATATCAATGCTTGCTGAGCAGCAGGGTATTGCTCAAAAGGGTGCAACAATGAGGCTTGGAACATATCCTTGCCGTATTGTTGCTGGAACAAAGGCCCATCAGGCATATTGCCAAGATTTGGTCCAGGAAAGACATCGTCACAGATATGAGTTCAATAACGCTTATCGTAGCGAATTTGAGGCAGCTGGGGTGGTGTTTTCTGGAATATATGAAGAAAAGAATTTAGTGGAAATGGCGGAATTGAAGAGCCACCAATTTATGCTTGGGTCACAATTTCATCCAGAATTTACATCGAGGCCACTTTCTGTAAACCCATTATTTATGGCTTTTATGAAGGCCGTTGTGAACTGGCAAAAATGGCGTTAGAATCTTTTGTTTACAGATAGTATTTTTATAATTGATAAATTCATTTTTTGCGTAAATTTAGTTTGACCGGAGGTTTTTTTTGGCTTAAACTCGTGGAAGTCTTTCTTATTTTTAAGTGCAGAGATAGATATTTGATTTTTTGAACTGCGAAAAAGGTTTTGTACCATGGATATGAATAAAGATATGAATAAAAGTTTTGTTTTAAAAAATGAAGAGCGAAATCCTCAATGGCGTAAAATTGATGCTACAGGGCAGGTTTTAGGCCGTCTATGCACACAGATAGCTGATGCATTGAGGGGCAAAGATAGGCCTACATACACTCCTCACACCGATTCAGGAGATTACATTGTAGTTACAAACTGTGAAAAGATTGTTCTTACAGGTAATAAGTGGGACGGTAAAATATACGTCCATCACACTGGCTGGAGAAGTGGATACAAAGAAAGAACGGCTAAGCAGGTTTTGGCTAAAGATCCTCGAAATTTAATCATTCACGGTGTTAAAGGTATGTTGCCAAAGAATAAGCTTAATCGACAAGTGATCAAAAAGTTGAAAGTTTATGTTGGAGATGCTCATCCTCACAAGGCACAACTTCAAGATTAAGTTTTCATAATTTTGAATAATGAAATTAGTGGAACAGGTCTGGTTCGTCCAGCTTGTTCCATTTTTACTTTAAGGGTGTAAATGTTGGCTATGCAAACGACGTTAAATAAAGCGATCATTTTTGAAGGAATAGGTGTTCACTCTGGTTTATCAGTTCGAGTGGTTCTAAAGCCTGCCACGGCTAATTTCGGCATTGTTTTTATTAATCCCAAATTTCCTGGCGAAAGCTTTAAAATTGGCAGCGTTATTCCAGAAGTTGCAATGCAGGCCACCGTTTTGAAACAAAAAAGCTGGATTTTGAGTACTGTTGAACATTTATTAGCTGCCATATCTTCAGTTGGTCTTGATAATGTTTTGATCGAAATTGACGGATTTGAGGTCCCTATACTTGACGGTAGCGCATTGCCCTTCGTACAAGGCTTTTTGGCTGCCGGGTTAAAGGTTTTGCAAGCGCCCAGAAAATACATTACCCCCAAACAAGATTTGCGTTTTGAAGATGCCAAAACCGGCAGGTACATAGAAATCAAGCCAGCAAAACAATCCGCAGTCGGCGTGTTTGTATATGAGCTAGAAATCGACTATATCGCTGATTTTAACCATAACTTGATTGGAAACAGCAATTTTAAGTGTACATTAACGCCGGATGTCTTTGCTAACGACATCTCTCCGGCTCGAACGTTCGGTTTTTTAGAGCAGCTGCCTCAGGTGCGCAAACATGGCCTTGCCAAGGGCACATCGCTTGGTAATACCGTGGTTTTGAGTAATGAAGGCTTTTTAAATGAGCTCAGATTTGAGGATGAGTGTGTTCGGCACAAAGTCCTAGATTTGATTGGTGATCTTGCGCTTGTTGGGCTACCGCTTATCGGCCAGGTCAAAGCCTGCAAAACTGGGCACAATTTCAACCGCGAGGTCGTTGTTCATTATATTTTTAATCCTGATCAGTGGTTGATTATCTAACAATTATTTTAGCGCTGCGTTGATTTTTGCCAAGGCGCGACTTTTTTGTTGATCGGTTGAATTGTAAAAGTTGTTATACAAAACAAGCAAGGCGTCGATGAGGGCCGGGATGACGAACATTAAAACGGCGGGCTTGACTTGATATGGATTTTCCATTTCGTGATCAGCTTCAGGATGTGTTTCAATTTGAGCTTCAAGTTGTTGAGTTGTGACGCTGCGGTACTGATCGAATTTTCTCAATGATTCTGTCCAGAGTGCTGCTAGTGTTGGATTATCAGATGATGCAAGATCCAGTAACGCATCGCGTTCTCTATCCATGGCTGCTGAGCGCTGTTCTTTCAAAATATTCACAGTTCTTGCATACGACGGAGCCTCGGCAATTTTGGGCTTCAATTTACTGTCATTATAGAATAGAAAATCGAGGACAAGTAGTGGTATTATCGCATCAAATATGGCTACCATACCTCGTTGTACTACAATATTTTCCGAGACCAAAACATCATCTTTCCACCGCACTTCAGAGCTATCCTTTTCCTGCATAATTTTATCATTTAACTTGGATGCGTATTTATCATTGAATAACGCAATAACTTCATTCCTCTGTTCAGGCATTAGAGATGTTATGTACTTTTCAAGCTTTCGAAGCGCGATCAGCGAAGCATCTCTTTTGTAGATGGCCAAATCAGCCATGATTGTGAAAACAATGATTGAAAGACCGCCAGCATGCAACATCTTGAGGAATTCAATATCTAACAAACCGCATGTAAGCATCACGGCCATCGGCCCGCCAAATCGTACTAACTCTCTTACCAGTCCAACAATTACACGTTCGGAATCGGTTGGCTTTTTTGCTGTCAAAGCCGCTTGCACCAAATTTTCAAACTCTTGCACTTCAGGGCTTGTAGCCTGCAAAGCCTCCGTTGACGCGACTCCACTTGCTTGAATGTCCGGTTGCATCGCATATGCTAAACTGGCAGATAAAAAGGCGCCCAATATTAATATTTTTTTAAAAATTAGCATTATATTTCTAACCCTGATTTGTGGAATGTTCTTTCAGAGCTTCTTTTATAGAGTCCAAAGATACAAATTTTATAGCCTTGAGCATGTCTGCGCGATCGGATACTTGTTTTTCTGTAGTTGGTTGGTTATCAAATAAGAATAAGCAACTAAATACGTTCATCAGGGACAGGGAAAAAGATGGACTAAGCATTCTATCGTTATTTTTGGCTGAACTATACTTTTTACCAATAAATAAACAAACTAAGCATCTTATGATAAATCTGTACAGCTGGACGCTCAGGTATTGATTGGGGTGTTTTTCGGATGATTCCGATTTAAATTTTTCACTTAACTGATCGATGTATTTATTGAACTGTTCACGAATTTGATTTTTGTTTTCATCACTAAGTTTCTGGGTAGTTACATATTTTTCGAGTTTTTTTAGCACAGCAAGTGTCGGGTCTGTTTCGCTTATCGATGATGAATTAAGCGGGTTGTTTGTACGTATTGTTAAATCGGATATAAGAGGGATTAGGAAATTAATAGCTGTTAAAAGCAACAGATTATTCTCATGGCCGTTTTTCATGTTTGAGTCTGCAATTTTCAATGTAATAATAACCGTTCCAAGCCTAATAATCTCACGTATCGTGTCAAAGCTAATTTGTTTTAAAATAGTTGGTCTTTTCGCATTCAAAGTCGCCTGCATCAAATCTTCAAACTTTTGTACCTCTTGGCTTGTGGCCAGCAAAGCCTCGGTTGGCGCGACTTCACTTGCTTGAAAGTTTGGCTGCATAGCGCATGCCGAGCTGATAAACAAAAATGCGACAGAAATTAATAATTTTTTAAAGTTTTTCATTTTTATTCTCCATAATCAAAGGCTGATCTTTCAGAGCCTCTTTGATAGAGTATAAATCTATAAATTTTAAACCCTTAGCTAAGTCGAATACTTTTTTTCCTGTTGGATCCGAATATAAGTTATCTGCACACATCCATAAATCGTACGAGGAAATTAGGGCGTTCACCAAGGACAGTAAATAAGGCAATGTCAGCATTGATTCATTGTCTTTATTTATGTTTTTATTTGCATAAATAATAAAACAAACAAATAATCTGATGATAAATCTGTATAGATTGACGCTTAGGTATTGATTCGGATGTTTTTCGGATGATTCTGATTGAAATTTTGTACACAGCTGGTCGAAGCATTTATTAAATTGTTCTCGTATTTTATTTTTATTTTCAACGCTAAGTTTCTGGGTTGTTATGTATTTTCTGAGTTTTTTTAGCGCAGTAAATGTTGGATCATTTGCGCTTATTGATAACGAATCTAGTGCATTGGTTGTACGTATTGTTAAATCGGATACAAGAGGTATTAAAAAATTAATAGCTGTGCAAAGCAATAGATCATTGTTTTGGCCTTTTTTCAATGTAAAAAAAACTGTTCCAAGTCGAATAATCTCACGTATCGTATCAAAACTAATTTGTTTTAAAATGGGCGGCTTTTTCGCATTCAAGGTCGCCTGGAGCAAATTTTCAAACTCCTGAATCTCTGGGCTTGATGCCTGCAAAGCCTCTGTTGACGAGACTTCACTTGCTTGAATATCTGGCTGCATCGCGCACACTGAGCTGGTAAATAAAAAAGCGACCAATGTTAATATTTTTTTTAAATTTTTCATCATATTTAATTCCACAAAAAACTCGATATTATGCATCATTGACTAATTAATCTATCTTAAAAAATTAAAAATTACAAACGCGCTGCAATTTCAGCTTGAATATTATTGCGCGTTGAGATTATGATTTTTACGGCTATACATTGACATTGATCATTAAAAGCCATGACTTCATCGGCTTTGCCAAGGAATTGATAATTTTTTAGATGCGGGCTGCCAGAATTGATCTGGACGTAGTTGTGGAGATAATTTTTTAAAAATTGCAAAAAGTGGCTTTGTTTTTATTTTTTTCGTGCAGCTTGCAAAAGTGCGTAGTGTTCAGGGTTTGTGAGTCTGATCAGATGAATCAATTTGCCCTCTGCTGGCTCGATGGCGATGCCGTGTTTGGCTGCAAAATTTTGTAATTTAAGTGAGGCTTGCGGTATTTGTTCTGGCTGATCTACCACGGTCTCGAGTTCGCAAAGATCGTAGGTGAAATCGCCATAATCGGCGTGATCAATATCGATGGTTAGATCATCTTTTAAGTACGTAATTCTTGTGTTTGTTATTTTATAAAGCGGTATAAAGCCGGCATTTGCAACTGCTTGTTCAAGCGTTGGCTCGGAAGGCAAGTTGAGTGCCTGCCGAATTAACGATTCATCGATTAGTTCGTGCATACTAAAAACTGTTGTATTACGTGAACTAGCAGGGGTTTTGAGCATAAAGTTTCCGTTTCTGGTGCGCAGCCAAAAATCTTTTGTTGTGAGGGCATAACTTGCGGAGTCGTAGTAAACATCGTGAATAATCTCTTCTGAATCGAATTTTGCCCCATCAAGAAGTGTCCGTTTTTGTTCGTCTGACAATTTAAATTTGATCTCAACTTCAATCATGTTAAATCTTTATTTAAAGAGTCCTAAGATTTTTCCAAACAGGCTCTCAATGTTTTTACCAAACAACACTCTGAGTTCTTTGAATGAAAGATAAACAGCCAGAGATACAATTAAAATCCACGAAGCGAGATTGATGACAAGCTTGATTGTTTCTGGGATTTTGCGTCGAATGATCGCTTCTATCGTTACAAACAATAGCTGGCCGCCGTCAAGCGCGCCGATTGGCAGAATGTTCATGACTGCAAGGCTTATACTCAACATCGCAAGAAATATCAAAAATGCTAAAATGCCACTTTTGGCTACAGCTGCACCTTGCGAAAGAATCATGACTGGGCCCATCGTGCCTTCAAGGCTTCTGGAGCTGATAAGTTTTTTGATTCCAAGAATTAGGCCAACAATTAATTGATTTGTGTACTCAATTCCTGTTTTAATAGCTTTGAAAAATGGGAGCCGTGGCATTGGTGCATCAAAATATGCTCCCAGAATTCCAAACTCTTTTCCATCATCATCAGGCTTTGATGCCAGTACTATTTTTAGAGCAAGATCTTCATTCGCTCGTTTTACAAACAATGTTACTTCTTTGTTAGGATTCAAACGTATCTCTGATAGCAAGTTTTGGCGCTGATCAAGCAGTGTTTCTTCATTTTCAAAATCTAGTTTTAGGTCGTTAATTCCTAATATTTTATCCTCTTCTTTAAGACCATATTTTGCTGCTGCTGAGTCTTTGACGATGTTGGCGACTTTAATGCCTTTATCTTTTGACGATGAGCCGATCAAAAACATTCCGCAAAATATTGTGTAGGCAAATAAAAGATTAAAAAGTATGCCTCCGACAAGAATAAAAAACTTTTGCCAGTACCATTTGTTTGCGAATGAGTTATCTCCCGTGTCGTTAGCGTGTTCTTGCTCGCCCTGGCCGACTTCTGCCATGCCCGCTATTTCTACGTAACCGCCGAATGGAATTATGGCGAGCCTGAAGTCTGTTTGGCCTATTTTACGTCTAAAAATTTCTGGGCCAAACCCGATTGAAAAAGTGGGCGTGTTGACGCCAAATACCTTGCAAAAAAAGAAATGCCCAAACTCATGGACTGTTATCAAAAGCCCAAGTCCTGCAAATGAGAAAATAATTGGAATAGCCTTGGATAAAACGTTTGGGATTAGATTTAAAATTTGCATAAATTATTTCCTTTAAAATTAACTTATTTCTTTTGGATATCCGCAAGCAAATAGCAGATCACGTTTTTTGATTTCAGTATCCGTTTTTGCTTCGAGCCACGAATAAAAATACTTCTCGTAATCTGATTTAGCTATTTCTAGTTCAACTTTTGATATTTCTCCAATTTTGAATTGCTGATTTTTAAGTTTGAGTTCATTTTTAGCATACTTTAATTCAAGATTTTTGGCTTTAAATGTTGTGTGCGATGAAAGTAGCGTGTGATAGGTTCTTTCAACATCAAATTTGGCTTGCTGCGCAGCCTGATCTTTATTTAAAAGCTCTTTAAGCATTGTTGCATGGGCTTCATTTTCTTTGTAATAACTTACAAGTCCATCAAAAATTGGCCAAGATACTTGGGCTGAAACGGTGTAATAAGAGTTGCGTCTTCCCAGGTAAACATCGGGGTCTGATTGCAATATTTTTGTTGTGCCAGTGTTCATGTATAAATTTACAGTTGGCATCCTGGATCCACGTGCGATTTTGACGCTGTCTTTGGCTATTTCAGAATTTTTGAGCGCAATCTTAAGCTCTTCACGATTTCTAATTGCGTAATCAAAATAAGTAACCAATGGGTTAATTGCTGCATTTTCGTCTTCCTTGGATTCATTTTTTATAAGCTTAAGTTTAAGTTTATAATTTTGATCAGCAGAAACATTGTTTTTTGGGTGACGTACATCTTCAATTTCCAAATCCAAGGGTTGTCCCATAAAAAATTCTAATTTTTGTCTGGAAATTTCGACGAATTCATAATAATTATCGACTGTTGCAAGATTTAAAGCATGATCAGATGTGCTTTTTAACCAAGCGCTTTTATCTAAAAGTTCAACTCTGTTTGCATGTTCTGCTCGGGCAAAGCTTTCTGTGCTTGCACTGTAAAGAGCTTGAATGGCTTTTTGTTGTTGTTGAACCTGCCAGCATTCAAGAAAGGCTTTTTCTACCTCATTTCTAATGATTTTTTTATCTTTTTCATTCGTGTATTCAACAACTTGTGTTGCTTTGCGCGCTTGCTTGTAATACTCGATAGGTCCCGCAAAACTGTAAACAAGTTGATTGACATCAAGTTGGGCATTCAACGCTGGCGTTTTTTGCTTTTGTACTTGTGTATAGTCCGCACAAAGATTAATTTTGGGAAAGTAGCCAGCTAAAGCCTCTTTTGCCTTCATTTTGTATTCTTCAATTGCGTATTTATACGCCTTGAGGTCGGGTTTGTTTTGGTAAGCTATCTCAACAGCCTCATCTATTGTCAATGTTGTTTTGATTAGTGGTTGTGGTGAAATTTCTGGTTTAGTGATCTTTATTTTCACTTCACCATGATCAATGTTCGAAGAGTTTGTTTTATTGGCTTGATAGCACTTAACATTTAGGATGGCCAAACTTAAAAATACCATCATTCTAAAAATCGATTTTTTCATTTTAAAAGCTCCTTGGTTTTTTCCAGCAATGTCTCAGATTTAAGTTTATACATATTGTTTTGGGCTTTTGTAGTTTTTTTTAAATTCCATTGATCAGGTTTATAAACCTGAATTGCATTTTTTATGTTATCTATGTTTAAAAATGGGCCAACAACCTTGTTATTGGTTGGGCCAAATATCCCGATGGTTCTAATGTTTAAAAAGTCGGCCATGTGCAAAAGTCCCGTGTCAGGGGCAATGACCAAATTTGCTTTTGATATTAGGTATGCAGTGGCGTTTAAATTGAAAGGTGGCACGTATTTGATGGCTATGCCATGTTTTTCTAGCGTAAATGCAATGTTTTTGGCAGCCGCTCCAAAATCACGACCTACAAGCAGTAGTTCACGATCTTGATATTGCTGTTTAAATAATTTTGCAAATTCTATCCAATTTTCATCCGGCCAATGCTTCGTTTCCCAAGTTGTATTTGGACAAATCAGTACAAAATTTGAAATATTGTTTTTTTGCAACCAATTATCGACTAAATCTTTGTTTTGTGGCTTAAAATTTAAATAAAACTCTTTTTTTAGTATGTCAATTGTCGGGCATTGCTTTATGTTACAAAGATCTTCAAGTACATTGCTTGCCAGGCTCAAATTTTTTTGAATTATGTTTTTATATTCGGGATTTGTTCGAATATGGGTAAACCATGTCGACATACTGGTTCTTGCGTGTGGTACTGCAAAACCAAATTTTTTGCCGTTCAAAAACATGATAAGGGCGCTTGTTTTATGTATCCCTTGAAAATCAATGATAGCATCCCAGCTTGTTTGCCTCATTTTTTTGATTGTTTTTAGAGTATGTAAAATGTTTTTAGTATTCAAAAATTTGTCGTTTATAACAAAAACATTTTCAAGAAATGGTTGATCAACAATAAGACTGGCGGCCTTTTTTTGAACGACCCAGCTGATTTGAGCGTGAGGGCAGTATTTTTTTATTAAAAATACTGCAGGTAACGTGTGGATAACATCCCCAATTGCCGACACTCTTACAATTAATATTTTCATAAGATGCCATTTTATTTAAAATTATTTAACATATAATGAGATGTTAATTCTACATTTTTTTTTGTTTAAGAGAAATAGATATATTTAAAATTAGTTGTTTTAAAGGCGAAAATTGGCCTTTTTAAGGAGTTATTCAGATGATGGATAAGTTTAGCATGTTATTATTGGTTTTGTTTTTGATTGTTGTGGGACTGATGGCTTGGTACTTTTTGTATCGCAAACCGTCTATTTCTTCGATTAAATTCAAAAAGTTGGAATTTGAAGTTCCTGTTGATCAGGTCAAAAAGGTTGTTTTGCAGAATGGTATGACAATTCTGATGTTTAAAGCAACGACTGTGCCAAAAGTCTTAGTGCAGGTGGCTTACGATATTGGATCTTACGTTGAAACTGCCGGAGAGCGTGGTTTAGCGCATTTAATTGAGCATATGATATTTAAGGGCACTGATAAGCTGTCTGAGGGGGATATTGATGCTATTTCTCGTAAATATGGGGCTACATTCAATGCGTTTACATCAAACGATATAACAAGCTACTATTTTGAGGCAAACAAGAGCAATTGGCAGCCATTCATAGGGATTCTTGCTGATTGTATGCAAAATGCCAGGTTTGATTCGGAACATCTTGCATCTGAACTTAAAGCCGTTGTGCAAGAACTCAAAATGTACAAGGATAATTACTGGCGCAAGGTTTTTGAAAAGGCCTTTGAGTTAAGCTTTCCAGCAAACCATCCATACCATTATCCCGTAATCGGTTTTCAAGAAGACCTTTTACAGCTTAATTCAGACAATTTGAAGAAATTCTATAAAAAATACTATCGCCCAGACCATGCAACTCTGTTTATAGTTGGCGATTTTGACGAAGATGAGGCAATTAAGCTTGTTCGTGAAAATTTTGAACAAATTAAACCTGAAGGTGATGTAACGATTCCAGAATTTCCAAAATTATTACCAAAATTTACATCAAGTAGCTTGAATTTTTACGAGGATGTAAAAAATAATTTACTATTTTTTTATTGGGTAATTCCTGGACTTAAAGACAAAAATGAAATTTTAAGTGGAGCTCTTAGCCACATTCTTGGCGGTGGCCAGGCAAGTCGTTTTTATCATAAACTTGTAGATGATAAAAAGGCTGCAAATTCTGTTTCTGTCAGCTCAATGAAGCTTATGGAGGGAGGAATTTTTGGGATATTTATTGAGCCGGTTGAGGGCAAGAGTGATTATTGCCAAAATTTGATAGTCAAAGAGCTTGGCAAAGTCTTGCGTAAGGGGTTTTCGCAGGATGAGTTGGATCGTATGATCAAAAACAATACCAGAGGCTTTTTTTCAAAACTTCAAAATTACGGAGAGTTCACATATTCATGGCTTAAGCATTACATGGCCACAAAAGATGAAAAGGCTGTTTTTAATAGGTTAAAAGAGCTTTCTCACATAACTAGCCAAGATTTATTAGAATTTATGAAGGAGTATATTGATCCGCTTTTGATGAATAGAATTGAGGTTTTGCCTTTACCTGAGAGCAAAAAAGAAAAATTGTTGCAGGTGCAAAAAATGTCTGATGAGATGGACAAGAAGATTTTGGATACACACAAACGCACAGCCCCTGTTGAGACCGCAAAGTTTGCAAATCAGATGGGTGATATTAAGCCCCTAGAATTTGTATTTCCAAAGCCAGATAAAGTTGTTTCTTTGGGAAATGGACTAGAAGTTATTTTAAAGAAAAGCCCAAGCTGGGGAATAGTCAGTCTTAATCTGAAATTTCGCAACTCGGAGTATTTAACCTCATCAAAAGAGGGTATTGCTGTAGGCTTGATGATGGACATGTTAATGGAGGGCTCAAAAGATTTTACAAAAATAGATAATGTGGAATTTTTTGAATCCAACGGTGTGGCGTACAGATTTGATGCAGACGGTGTTTCATTAACATTGTTAAACAAAGGCTATGAATCAATTTTTGAACGCTTGTCTTATGTGCTTACAAATCCGATATTTCCTGCTGAGGCATTTAATAAATTAAAAAATATTGCAATTGATAGCTTTAAACGTAGCAAAGATGAGCCAATGGAGGTATTAAGTCGGCTTGTTCGATGCACGGTTTATAAAAATCACCCGTTTGAATGGACTTTTGACGATGCTATTAAAATGCTCACCACGGCGTCGCTTACAGATATCATGAAATTACATTTATCGTACATGGTTGCATCTGGAATGGTTTTGACCATTGTTGGCGATTTTGATTTAGAAAAGATGGAGCAGAACGTTAAAAATATTTTTGGAGTATGGCCAAAAGAATCGATGAAAGATGCCAAATATCCTACTAAATCAGAATTTATAAAACATTGCCAAATCGATGAATTTATGGTGCGTGACCAGGTTGTGCTTGGCTTTTGTCAGTCGAATAATCTAACAGTTTATGATGAAGACTTGGTTCCATTAAAAATGCTTAATTTTATTACATTTTATTCTTTGGGTTCTCGTTTATATCATTTGAGAGAGCAGACTGGATTATTTTATACGGCTGTTGGGGCGTTTGCTGCAGGCGCTGGGCGTACCCACGGTTTTGATTACCTTGGAGCTATTTTAAGCTTAGATAAGCTTGAGTTTGCCGAAAAAGAAATGCGCGGTTTGATAAAAGAGTTGGCTGAAAAAGGGGTTACACAAAAAGAAATTGAGGATGCTCGTCAGCTATATCTCAAGGCTTTGATTGATTCTGTTTCAAGCAGCGATTCAATTGCGGCCATGCTAGCGTATACTGAAACGATGGGGCTTGGCTTTGATTATTACGACAAGGTTTTGACTCGCGTGCAGTCGATGAATATATCTGAGCTCAACGGCATTGCTGCTAAGTATTTTAAAATGGATGATATGACAAAGATTAGAATTGGTAGAGTTGGCAAGTAATTGATGTAATCAGGGATACATCATGTGTGTTGTTGTAATTGCCCGATTCTATGCGTTGTGGGTAAAAATTGGTAATTTTTTAGATGCGGCCTGCTGGCATTGATTGGGTGTGGGCTAGCGAATAAAGTTTTTGAAAATTGCAAAAACTGCCACTGCTTTTAAAACGCACGAACTAATCGAAAAAAGGGCGTACCACAAAGGACGCCCTTTTTTCGGATAGTTATTACGGATGTTTATGTTAAAACATAATTCCAGGCATTTTAGAATATCCTTTCCACGAATCATAATTTATAACAGCTGCAAAAATCGGAGTTTGCATGCCTGGTCGCATAATCCAAAGATAAAAAGGTTTATTTATTGTGAATATTTTTTTATCGTGAGGTTCGCACATAGTCATAAGTCCTGAAATTGCCGCTGCACTTTCAACTTTTGCACCTTTTTCATCCATCTCAAATTTAGTTTGTTGAAGAGCTTGAGCGATTGTGTATTGTGGCGCTAGGCAGGCTGCGGGATATCCTCGTATTTCCCTGCATGCCAATGTGCAAGCTTGCAATCCAACAAGCCACGATATATCAACTTCTTGATCGATACTAACTTTGGGGAAAATAGCCTGATCATAATCGCTAATTTCATTTTCAGAAACAATACTTTTTTGCCACTTTTCAGTTATTGTTTCGAGTAATTCAAAATTAGCTGTATCAAATTGTTTATGTTTGGATATGCGACCTCTTACCACTGGATTACACCCTGTTCCCGCTATGCCATATATTGCGTATTGATCGAGGATGGGCATCATGTATACCGTATCACCATTTTTTGCTTTAACTTCCAAAATTTCTGAATCTACAAAATCATAATCATTTCTTAATGTTTCGTTCAAGCGATGTTTTGAATGACTTGGCAAAGAGGAGAAGAAACGGCTGATATTATATTCGTTTAAACGTGAGTAATCGGTTGTAAGTTTATATACCTTAAACGTTTGTCCATTATTTTTATCAAATATTACAGCATCATAAGTGAATGGCTGCGTACAGGTACCACCATCCATTTTTTGCGTATCGCCTTCTTTTTCCCATTCCAAAGCGATATTTAATATCGATGCGACGTAAAAGGCTAGTGGATCGTGTAAATCTGTAAGTTGAATTTGAAAATTATGATCTTTTAAAAATTGGTTAACATCGCTAGCATTGTTTGATGCTTTTGATGTTATCTCTCCATTTTTGAATAAATCTAAATCTGTGTGGTTTTGCCAGTGCTGTTCGACCAAAATTTTTTGTTCTGAATTAACAGTGTTCCAGTGAATGTGATTATCGATTTTATTAAAATCGTTTGCGCCAAATAGGGCAGCAAGAATAGGTAATATACAAATAGTTGATGACATATTAATAATCTCCAAAAAAATATACAGCAATAAATATTTAACTGTTACTACTGATAATTCTACCGATTTTATTCAATTTGTCAAAAGTTGGACGCAACATCTAAAAATGTCTGTTTTTAAACTTGAAATTTATCAAAAAATGCGTTTTTAATAAAAATTGCATGAAATTTACCGTTTTTTTAGCCGCATAATTATTGCGGTTATTGGATTGCAGCTTAAAACGCGAATTACCACTAAAAACACAGATTTAAACCCAGGCTTTTCTGTGATCATGTGTTTTGCGTAGTCGGAGCAAGAGACTGGATAAATGCAGGATGCGTTCATGAAACCAAAAAACGGCCTGATAACGTCAAACGTAGCGATTATAAAGCGCTGCCACAGTTTCATGGAAGGTCTTTTTTTTTAGAAATATTTTGGATTAAAAACGACTTGAGTTCATCAAACGTATGAAGCATTGCGCTTCTTGATGCGATTATTGTTGAAATTTCGGGATATTGATAAAGTTGCTCTTTATAAAAAATATCTTTAAGCCTACGGCGGAGTTGGTTGCGCAAGTTTGCCTTGCCACACGTTCTGGGAGTTATTATCAAAAGCTTGCCATGGATTGGCTCTACGTCATTTGCGTCTCTGATAACCTGCATTAAACGTAGACCTCGAATGTGGGCCTTAAACTTGGATTTGCCGATAAAAGTGGAGATTTCTTTTTGAGAAAATTGAAACAGTTCTTTGAATTTTATCATTGAAATAAAAATGGCCCTGAACGGGCCATTACTCAGCTTAGACTGATAATTTTTTGCGGCCTTTGGCTCGGCGGCGATTAATAATTTTGCGCCCATCGTTGGTTGCCATTCTCTTCAAAAAGCCGTGTTTTCTTTTTCTTTTTCTGTTGCTTGGCTGATACGTAAGTGACATAAAAACTCCCAAATTTAAAGCTAATTTTTAACAAATTTACCTGATTCTATCGCAATAATGCTTTAAAAGCAAGGACGTTTTTTAGCCCATTCAGTCGATTGTTACAATGGCTATCTAAGTTTTTGCTATTTTTGAAAAAATTGGTTTGGTCATAGCTATGGATCATGGCTGGCAGGCCGCACTATAAAATTTGTTGATTTTTATATGGGGCTCATTCAGTCTATGTTTTAGAAGACGTGTGTTGATGTATGAGCGTGAGGAGCGATGTTTTGGTGAGGTTGTGAAATGTTAAAATTGATTGTAAAGTTTATAAAATTTCTTGCTGACTAGGTTCTATTTCTCCAAACAATTTTCTTCTTAAAATTGGGATTTTACGCGGATTAATTTGTCGGCCGCGGGTTGTTTTTTGTAGGAGTCCCATGCGGATCAAAAATGGCTCGCACACGTCTTCAAGCGTTTCTTTGTCTTCGCCGGTCATTGCGGCCAAAGTTTCAAGTCCGACCGGGCCACCGTTAAAATCTTTGATGATAAAGGTCAAGATCTCGCGGTCCAGCTTATTTAGGCCGTCTTGATCGATGCCCAAAAATTTAAGAGCAGAGTCGACTATTTCTTGGTCCATGACTGATTTATGCTTTACTTGTGCAAAGTCTCTGACTCGGCGCAGGATTCGCTTTACTATTCGTGGCGTGCCTCGTGCTCGGCATCCGATGTTTAGTGCTGCATCTGGTTTGATTGAGAGCCTCATGAATTCAGCGTTTTGGCAAACGATTTGGGCCAGCTCTTCTGGTGAATAAAAGTCTAAGCGTTCAACAATGCCAAACCGTGTTTGTAGTGGGCCTGATATTAACGAGGTTTTGGTAGTAGCACCAATAAGTGTGAATGGGTTAAGTGGGAGGCGGATAGATTTGGCCCCTGCGCCCTGACCGATGATTACGTCGACACAAAAATTTTCCATCGCGCTGTACAAAATTTCTTCAACATTTTTTGGAAGGCGATGAATTTCATCGATAAACAGTATTTCTCGTGGCCCAATGCTTGAAAGAATTGCGACTAGATCGCCGCTTCGTTCAAGTATTGGGGCACTTGTAATTTTTATCGGTACATTAAGCTCTTTGGCCATCACTTTGGCAAGCGTTGTTTTTCCTAGCCCTGGTGGCCCAAAAAGCAGCATATGATCGAGGTGTTCGTTACGCATTTTGCATGCGGTGATGTAAATTTTTAATTTTTCTTTTATCTCTGTTTGACCGAGGTATTGGTCGAGATCTTGTGGCTCAAAGGTATATTGCTTATCATCGGCTGTTTCTTGCAAACTTAATAATTCAAAAGGGGCTTCCACAGGTATTGTCCTCGTATTCTTAGATAGAAATCTATTTTTTGTAACATTCTTTGTACAGCTTACAAGAAATATTGTTTAGGTATAAGAATTTATCATTTCTTTTACAAAGTTACTTCATTTTATTTTTCGTTTTGTTAAACTTCTATCCATCATTGATTGTTTCAATTCTAAAAAATGTTTGGGTTGCTAGCTCAATTGGTAGAGCAACAGACTCTTAATCTGCAGGTTCAGGGTTCGAGTCCCTGGCGACCCACCAGACATCCGCAAGGGTGGCGAAATTGGCAGACGCACTGGCCTTAGGAGCCAGCCCTCGAAAGAGGATAGGGGTTCAAGTCCCCTCCCTTGCACCAAATCTCATAATTCTAGTAAAATTGAATAAATAAAAATGCCAAACCAGAACACGAAAATAATTTTATGTTCTTGACTAATTCTTGTGTTTATTTTTTATACTTGACCATAATTATTAGTTTTGAATTATTTGAAAAAATAGAAAGGAGCTGGGTCATGCTTATCAGTAAAAACAGCATAAAAATGGAGAATGATGTTTCAAAATTAAGACAAGAAGAACAAGCTGAATTGGCTGTATTTTCTTTTAATCCTATATCGTCACATCTTTTCAAAGTAAATGTTACTATAAGCAAGCCGGTAATTGATGTTTTGTATCAAGAAACAGTTTTACTTTTTAGGAAGAAAAATCTTGATGGTTTTGGGCAAAACGCTGCACCAGTCGAATACATTGAAGAAAATTATGACGTTGAAGTAAATAGAAGGATTAAAACATATGTTTTTCGGCATGTCATCGTTGATTTTTTGTTCAAAGAATTAATTTCTCGTAAAATACCTTTTGCCAATTATCCAAGACTTATTCATGTAACCAGTGCGGATGATAACGTTTTAATTTTTTCATTTGATTTATCGCTTACCGAATCAATGGAGTTGAAAGAATGGAAAAATTTTGCATTTAAAACTCCAAAAAGAAAAAGATATAAAGATCTTGATAAGCAAGTTCTTCAATTTGTCGATCAGAACACATGCTTGAATAAGCGCGTGAATTCAAGCATTGTGGAAGAAGATGACTGGGTTTGTTTTAGCTCCACATTGCTTGATCAAAACATGGCAGCGGTTATTCCTATGATTACGAGTTGCTTTTGGACAAAAATTAAAAAAAATGAAATTTCCAATAAATTTAAAAGCTCATTAATCGGTAAGAGTCTTGGGGAATCATTTATTTCAAACGATTTTTATTTTGAAGATGACACTGATTATTACGAAAACTTGAACCATCATTTTTCTATTACAATAAAAGCAATTGTTAAGGGAAAGCTTTTATCGATAGACCTTTTTAAGCAGAACTTTAAACTAAAAAACAAGGCCGAGATACACAATAAAATTATGGAAGTTTTTTCGTTTAGAAACGATATATCGCAGCGACGAACTATTATCGAAGAAATATTTAATTTGCTACTTGCAAAGCATAGATTCGAGGTTCCAAAGCACCTAATTTTACGTAGGCAAGAAGATATTTTGGCAACATTGATGCATCAACCTGACTATCACGTTTATAAGTCACAAAAAGATTTTTTAAAGTATGTAGAGTTGTTAGCGGAAAAAGATTTAAAAGAAGAAACTATCATTGATCAGATTGCATATAAAGAAAATATTGCTGTTTCAATCGAAGATATTCAATTTTATTTAAATCTTTTGAGTAATAAACGCATCAGAGAATTTACTTATTTTAAGCCATCAACTGAAAAAATAGAAGATATGGACGCGCCAATCAATCATGGTATGCTTGCGCATACAATTTTGCGCGAAAAAACATTAAATTATATTATTCACATGCTAACGCATTAAATCTGGTATTTGCAAAATTTAATAAGACAAAAAGCCGCTGTGTTAATAATCAACATAGTCATAATTTTCTTGACTTTGATTTTAAAGTGTTGCACTTTATCCTGCATAGTATTGTGGTATGTGTTTTATCTATGAAGGAATATTTGTATGATGAATAAGAATGTTGTATTTAGTGCGATAATTATGGCAGTGGGTGTTCAATTTTCAGTGGCATGCATGGATGTTAATTTTACGCCAGATGTTAGAACTAGTGCAAATAATTTGCGAAATGTTATTAAATCGGCATCGTTTAGCACAGTTAACCAATTTATGGAAACATATCTTAAAAAAGCACCAGCATCATTACCTGATATTTTTTGGTGTACGAAGGGATCATTATCTTTTGAGCGTACTATCGATAAAGATTTTAGCCTATTTGATATCATGGATAGGGCAAGAGAATTTAATGATCATGAGCAAGTATTGAATTTAATGACTAATGCTTTAGTCAACGCATACTGGCATAAAGGGCATACACAGCAAGAAATAAATCAATTGCTGCTTCAGTGGCTTTGGGCAAAAAATAGAGAGGATCAATATTTTTTAGAGTATTGCGTTTTGGATGGTAAATGTAACAATGATATCAAGCGTAAAATTGTAAGAAAATTTATAACTTTATTGCAACGTTTTGCTCCTAAATCGGATGAACCTGTATGGATGCTTGCATCTACGGCTAAATCAGGACACATAATTTACGCTCACTGTGAGGATTTATTCAAAAACGAATTGGCTTGGTTAAAACAATTTAGGCCATCGAATTATTCAAGTGGCTTTGAATTTTAAATTCTTAAGTATTGCTTATGTGTATATGGCCAAATGTTTGATTATTGGCCATATACATTCATGGTGTAGCTTCTAATAATTGTGCTGGTGGTGTTTATAAAGAAATTAGTAAATTTTATGGTGCCGCCGGCAGGTCTCGATTGAGTTGTGGGTTTCAAGGGGGATTTTCAAAAATTACAAAAAGTGCCGGTGCTTTTTAAAACTATGATTAGTGGCTGCAGTTGAAGTAGTAATTTTGTGACAAATTTCGAATATTTTATCAATGATTTTTTTATAATTGAAAAGACTTAAGCTTGTTTTGTGGGCAAATATAAGCAAACCAACCAATCTTCTTGCCTTGAAATTTAAAGCGGGTTATCCTAAGAAACATCGCATAAAAATACTCGTAAATACTATAATTTTATGTTTGAGTTTTATATAAATTTTGACCAAGCATTGGGAAGGGCTAGTTAATGGCTATTAACGACAATCAAAGAGATGAAAAAATATCAGAAAGTATGAATAAGCTATCCATTGAACGAGAGTTAAAAACTTCGTTCCTTGATTATGCAATGTCGGTTATTGTAAGCCGAGCGCTTCCCGATGTTCGAGATGGTTTAAAGCCTGTGCATCGCCGAATTTTATACGCAATGCATAAACTTGGTTATTACCACGAAAAACCATATCGCAAATCTGCAACAGTGGTTGGTGAAGTTATTGGTCACTACCATCCACACGGCGACTCTGCAATTTATCAGTCAATGGTAGGTTTGGTTCAAACCTTTTCCAAGAGATATCCTTTATTGGACGGCCAGGGTAACTGGGGTTCGGTTGACGGTGACGCTGCAGCTGCAATGCGTTATACAGAGGTTAGAATGGCCAAGATAGCTCGCGAACTTTTGTTTGATATTGAAAAAGATACAGTTGGGTTTGTTCCAAATTTTGACGAATCGCTTTTAGAGCCAACAATTTTGCCAAGTAGAATTCCAAATTTGCTTGTAAACGGTTCAACAGGAATAGCTGTGGGTATGGCAACATCTATTCCACCGCACAACTTGACTGAAGTCGTTGATGCTTGCATTGAAATTCTAAAAAATCCGGATCTCTCTGAAGAGCGTTTATTCCAAATTATTCCAGGGCCAGACTTGCCAACTGGTGGCTTAATCTGCGGTCGAGCTGGCATTGTAAAAGGTTACAGAACAGGCTATGGCCAATTTATAATGCGTGGCGTTGTTGATATCGAAGAAAATAAAAAACATACAGCGATTATTATTACCGAATTGCCATATCAAGTTAATAAGTCTGATTTGATAACTAAAATTGCTGATCTGGTCAAGGATAAAGTCATTGAAGGGATTACAAATATTCGCGATGAATCTGATCGTCAGGGTATTCGTGTTGTCATTGAATTGAAGCGCAGTGAGGTTCCGCAAGTTATTTTAAATCAGCTGTACACACACACATCGCTGCAGACGTCAATGTCTATTATTATGTTGTCTTTGCACAATAATAAACCGATGTTCTTGACGTTACGCGAAATGATAGATTTTTTCATTGCGCATAGAAAAGAGATCATCACAAAACGTTGTGAATTCGATCTTGATAAAAATCAGGCCAGAGCGCATATTCTTGATGGTTTAATAATTGCTCTTTCTAACATAGATCAGGCGATTTCGATTATTAAAGCTTCTCAGACCGCCGATGAGGCTTGTCTTGCTTTGCATGATAAATTTAATCTATCTGACAAACAAGCAAAGGCTATTCTCGAGATGCGTTTGCAGCGCTTGACTGGTCTTGAGCGTGAAAAAATAAATCTAGAATTGGCGGATATCAAAAAAGTTATAACAAGACTTGAAGAAATCTTGGCAAGCCAGACAGAGCTTGTTAAAGAGATCGTTAAAGAGCTTGAGCAGGTTAAAGCAAGTTATGGGGATGCTCGTAAAACAAAGATTGAAGGTGCAATCGATCAAATGAGCGATGCCGACTTGATTCCTGACGAAGACGTTGTTGTTACGCTTACTCGCCGTGGATATATTAAACGTGTTCAGTTGGCAACATATTCGTTGCAGCATCGTGGTGGTAAGGGTAAGCAAGGCAGCGCGGATCTTGAAGAATTAGAAGACGTTATTCAAGACGCATTTGTTACAAAAAACCATGACGAATTGCTATTTTTCACAAACCTTGGTCGTGTTTATAGCTTAAGCGTATTTCAAGTTCCTGAGGCTGGAAGAACAGCCAAGGGCCGTGCAATTGTTAATCTGTTGCAGATGCCAGAAGGTGAGCATATCGTTAAATTGATGTGTGCTCGCGAGCTCGAAAATAAATTTCTTGTTATGATTACAAAGCACGGAACAATTAAAAAGACTAAGGCTGATGAGTTTGCAAGTATTCGTAAAACAGGGATACGCGCTCTGACGCTTGATGAAGGCGATGAGCTTGCGTTTTGTTCTTTGAGTTCAGGTTCCGATTCAATTATTATTGCTACAAGCCATGGAAGCGGAATTCGATTTGATGAAAACGAGGTTCGATCAATGGGTAGACAAGCCGCTGGGGTCCGCGGAATCAAACTCAAAAAAGGTGACTTTGTTGTTGGGCTTGAAGTGATATCTGATGCTGGCGATATATTGTTTGCAACATCAAATGGTTACGGAAAACGGGTTAAAATTGTTGATTTTAGGGTTGCACACAGAGGTGGACAAGGCGTGCGTACCATTCCTACCGATAGAAGAAATGGTGACGTGATTGGATTGGTACAAGTTTCCGATGATTCTGAGTTGCTTTTGATTGATACGAATGGTAAGATTATTCGTTTATCTCCGCAAGAGATTCGTACAATGGGTCGTCAGGCAGCTGGAGTGCGTTTGGTCAGGCTTGATGTAAATCAGACTTTATCCGCAGTAAAAGCTTTTGTTGTTAAAGATGACGCAAATCAGGTGGCTGATTCAGAAGCGTCTAACATAGAGCAAGTTGACTCAGCAGATGATAAACAAGAAAATTAAGGCTAAATTTTAAATGTCGTATAACAATAATTCTCAAATTTTACTTCATTTATCGCTTATCGGTGATGTTGGGCCGAATACTCTTTTTCGACTTCTAAAAAAAATGATGATTGTTAAAGGTTTGGCGAGTGAACATTTGGATTACTCAGATTTGATTGGTAAAAAATATAATATTGATCTTGGCGCGTTGTATAAATATTCTGTAATCGATTTTATTAATGAATTTGAAATATTGCCAAAGTATGCCGAACTGATTGAAGCCGGATTGCGGGATGATAAAGCATTGGAAACAGAGCTTTGTTTGCTTGAGCAAAGCGACATAAAAATAGTTAGCATTTTTGATGAATATTATCCAGAAAATTTAAGGCATATACATTGTCCGCCAACAATTCTTTATTATTCAGGCGAAAAAATAGATACTGATTTAAAATCCCTTGCGATTGTTGGATCACGCAAGGCAGATGATTATGCTTGGCGGGTTATTCAAAGCATTGTTCCAACGATGGTTGCAAATGGCTGGAGTATAACAAGCGGAGGCGCTTTGGGTGCTGATACGATTGCTCACGAAGTTGCATTGGATTGTGGTGGCAAAACTATAGCTGTTTTAGGTTCCGGGCTTATGTGCCAGTATCCAGAGAGCAATAAGTCATTATTTGAACAAATTGTAAAAAAAAGTGGAACTGTTGTTTCTCCGTTTCCGCTCAAAATGGCACCAAGAAAAGAACATTTTCCTGCAAGAAACAGAATTATTTCTGGATTAAGTCAGGGATGTTTGGTTGTCCAAGCTGCAGCCAAAAGTGGTGCATTAATTACTGCAAATTATGCGATGGAGCAGGGGAGATCTGTTTTTGCTATCCCTGGTCGAGTTGATGATTTGCTGAGTGCTGGTTGCAACAGCCTTTTAAAGCAAGGTGCTAAACTAGTTTGCGATGCTGGAGATATTTTGGAAGAATTTGGGGAGTCTTTGTCGGCAGAATTTTTTAAACCAGCTCTAAAACTTAGTGAAAAGCAACACTCTTTGCCGATATCATCGTCGCATGATGTTGTTTTGTCGAAGTTAACATCTGGTTGTACAATTGATGAATTGATACTAAAAACTGGACTTTGTTTGCAAGAACTTCAAGACTTACTGTTTCAGTTGCAACTTAACGGAATAATTCACCAAACGTTTACTGGTGCTTGGGAAAAATGTAAATAGGTCAAAAGGCTCTCTGCATCGCTTATACATCAGTTATGGTTTATGAAAGTGTCGATTTTATCTAGGCTGTGGATAAAATATGATTTTTTTGAATGCGGCCTGCCAGCATAGATCTGGAGCTGACTTTCAAATGAATTTTTCAAAAATTGCAAAAAACGAACATCCTTTGTTTTTTTTTCACTATAATTTATACTACAAGTAAATGAGTGGCGTTATGCTAACTACGCTTTAATGCTTTGTTGTAGAATGAAATCCATGAATTTAGTTGAAGATTCTGAGGTGTAAAAAATGGTTATGTTTAAGTTATGCGTTGCAACAATAATATTTTTTGTAGAACTTTTTGCTTATACTTCGGCAGCATATCAAGGTAAATTTGAAAATTTTCAGGAAGCTGTTAAAAAAGAGTCTGTAGAAGATAAAATTTCAAAATATCTAAAAAAAGGATCAGAAGTCAGCGATCATTTTTTGGTGACTGAAAATCAACTTTTTATGTTTGCTACAAAAATTGACAAATTAAATAAAAATCCAGAGTTTGTTTTGCGATTTGGATCAAGGCAAGCGCCAAAATTTTTTGTAAAAAAATCATTGCATGGTTTAAGAGTTGCAATTGATCCAGGCCATCTTGGCGGGCGAATGGCTTTTATTGAGGAGCGTTTTGTAGATATGTCTTTGCCAGATAATACGCGAATTCAATTTGACGAAGGCACTTTAGCGACGGTTACTGCAAAAATATTGAAACAGTATTTAATTGCTGTCGGTGCAGAAGTTTTATTAACAAGAGATGAGCCTGGCAAGAGTGTTTATACTCTTTCATTTGATGCTTGGTGTGCAAAAAGTTTTGCTATAACAAGTGACAGAGATTGGCTTGATCCTAAAAAACAGCAAGTTGCTATTGATTATCTGAAAAACCATAGTCCTTCGTTTATGTTGTTTAAAAGCGAAGCCCCAGAAAAACGTCTAACATCAATAATTAGAGCCCAAGATGCTTCTGCAAAAGTTGTGCCACTCAAAAAGGCCTTATTTAGGCTTTGTTATAACTCATTGGATTTAAATGCTCGGGCTGAAAAAATTAATTCATTTAAGCCAGATTTAACTATAATTATACATTTTAATGCAAGCGGAGGGGCTCACGATATTTCTGCTGCTGATTATAACCTTGCTTTTGTTCCCGGTAGTTTTTTGGATGGTGAATTAAAAGACTTGCTGTCCAGAGAAGAATTTGTGAGGTTAAGTTTGTCAGACGATATCAAAGAATCAGTAAAATTGTCTAGAGCTGTAGTAAAAAATATGGAAAAAATGCTTAATGTTTCAACAATGAAAAACTCACAGTATCAGCCTAACGGTACCATTTTTGTTGAGAATGGGATTTATTGTAGAAACTTGGCATTAACTCGACTAGTTCATGGGCCTATTTGTTATGGCGAGACATTGATACAAAATAATCCTGAAGAGGCCGTATTGCTTTCACAAAAAGATTGTGAAATCGACGGAGTTAGCGTTTCATCGCGGCTTAAAAATGTTGCAGGAGCTTATTTTCAAGGTATTCTCGATTATTTTGAGTTTAACGGCCAACATAAATAATCGGTATTTTCGAATTTAATTTATATAACATATATGAAAAGCTCTACTTTTTTAATTAAAAATGTTACAATTTTAACCCGTTTTATCGATATAAGTTGATTGTTTGGGTTTGTTATGAATGATTTGTCTAGATTAAGCGATCAGTGCGATGTTTTATACCTTGGGTCACAATCTATGTCAAGGCGTAAGCTTTTAGATGCTGCAGGCATTCGGTATAAAATTTTGACTCATAGTAGTCAAGAATGTGTGGCAGTGCCAACTGTTAATTTTGATGATTATGTACAATCAATAGCTTGCGATAAGATGCAGCATTTGGAGTTGCCTACCATTGATTCAGTTAATGAAAATCATATTTTTATTCTTACAGCGGATACGCTCGTTAAGGCAATGCAAAGTAATCAAATTATTGGTAAACCAGATGATTTAGAACATGCAAGATCGATTGTGCGTTTAATCAGTACCCAACCTCTACAAATTTTGACTGGTTGTTGCTTAAAAAAATTTGAAAAAGAAAACGGTGCATGGATAGAAAAAAATTCTCACAATTGGGTTACAGGGGCGTTTGTTGAATTTGTTGTCCCAGAAGAAGATATAAATTTATATTTTGAAAAATTGCCAGGGGTTGTTTATGCCTCTGGTGCAAGTATAATTGACGATTTTGGGCAGTGCTTTTTGAAGTCGATAAACGGCTCTCATAGCGCTGTTATAGGGTTGCCGTTATTTGAATTGCGTCAAAACTTGCGATCAATGGGCTTTTTATTTTAAAGTTGCCTTACCGTTTTGTATAGATATTATTTTTTGAAATTGGGTATTTATGAGTTATATTTCGTTGCTTGTATCGTTTGTAATTTTAATTTATAGTTTCAGTCCAGTACTTTGCATGTACGACATAGGTAGAGTGAGAAGCCCAGTTGGTATTGTGCTTAACGGTCCGTCTGGGTCTGGTAAATCAACAATTTCTAAACTTTTTGCTAAACATTTTAATTCGAGTGCCTTGATTGAACTTAGTATTGATAGTATAACTGATCATAATGCTGGAATTATTGATGAAGATTCTGATGAGGTTGTAGAGTTTAAATTAAATAAACGTCTTGCAGAAGAAATGCAAGCCGCTTTGGCTGATGGAAAAAATGTAATTTGCGATACAATTGCCATATCTAGAGCTGAAGTGGGGGTGTACAGGAATATACATAGTTGTAAAATTATTATGTGTTTTATTCATAATACGCTTCCACGATTAATTAATAACTTAGAAGCTAGAAATAGGATTGCCGAGACACTTGGTGAAGACCATGCTTATTTAGAAAAACGTAGTTTTTCACAGGTGTTAAAGAATTTTGGAAGTTTTTATATTCCGAGTGAGATTGATTATGGCTTAGATACAATATCCAGGCAGCAATTAGATTTTGTTTTTAGGAGCAAGGAGGCTCGTATATTTGCAGAAGATGTATCGGATAAAAATGGTCAACGCCCAGGAAGTCCTAGGCCGCTTGGAGAACTTATGGAACGATATTTAATAGACTATCCGATATTTGAATGCTTGAGAGCTCATGAATTTATGCACCTCCAATTAGTTAATTATGATGTGTATGATTTGATAATTCATAATGAGTCGCCTAAAATATCAGAGGCGATAATTTTTAAATTTTTTTGTGATATCTAAATAATTGATAATGTTAGTCTAGCATTTTGCGTGGATTGTGGTGGTCAAGTGAAAAAACCTATAGTTATTGTTCTTAATGGTCCGTCGTGTGCTGGTAAATCAACGATTGCTAAATGTTTTCTTTCAAAAGTTGATCAACGCGATTGGGCTATGGTTGATTTTGATAATGTAACTGAAAAAGAGGCTGGTGTTAAAGATAGAGATTCCGATGAAGATATAGAGCGTAAATTACATGAATGTCTTATAGAAAAAATAAAAAAGGCTTTGGGTAAAGGTAAAAATGTTGTTTGTGATACGATATTGAGGGATGAGGCATTGGTAAATTTATACAAAAGCATACAAAAATGTAAGCTTTTTATGTGCTTTATTCACAATCCTATTCCTAGATTGATTAAACATTTAGAAGCTCGAAATATTGTTGCAAGGAAGGTTGTCGATGAGTATAGATATTTAGAAAAGCGTAGTTTTAAACAGGTTTTAATAGATTTTGGACGTTTTTATTTACCGAGCGGATCAGTCTCCTGTTTAGGTGAATTATCTAGGCAACAGATGGATGTTGTTTTTAAGAGTAACGAAGCTAAAGTATTTGCCGCAGATGTATATAATAAAAATGGTCAATGTCCTGGTAGTCCACGTTCTGGTAGTCCACAGCCATTGAACGAATTGATAGATAAACTTTTATCGGTTTATCCAGTATTTAAATATCTAAACTACTGTGAAAAATTTCCGATACAGTTAGTGGCATATGATTTATATGATTTGATAATTGATAATGAATTGCCGGAGTTATCATCCTCAATAATTTTGAATGTTATTCAACAAAACTAGATTTTTTAACACTTGCACATAAAAAATCAAGATTCAAAAAAAATAGGGCTTTGCTTTAACAAAGCCCTATTTTTTTTGAATCTTGATTTTTTTGCTATGTTTTGTTTATAAAAAAGTAGTTGTTTTGGGAAATTATTAATTAAAAAAGGGGTGGACAATGCAGCTATATCAATTTTGTATAAATAAATTTAGCATTTTATGTTTTTGTATATTTTCTTTAAGCGTTAATCAGGTTATGGCCAACAGGTCGTCGATGGTTTTTATTAATGAAACGGAGTCCATTTATAGCCATAATTCCATGTTGTTTAGATATGATTTAAAATCAGGCAATAGCGTATTAATAGATTATTTAAATTCAAGCGAACGCTATAAAAAAAAATTTGCCGATATCGCAATATCTCGCCAAGACGGTTATACCTGGTCAGTAGTTAAAAATCAAGGAGATGACTATTTTGTTTATTTTTCAAATTCGTCGTTTGGTTGTACAAATGTAATTAAAAATTACAATTTAAAAGATGCTAAGGTCAATGATCCTAAATTTTGTAATGAAATTTTTTTATCGCAAGATGCTAAATCGATCGTGGCCTTACGTGAACAATGTCAGAATCGTTCTGTGATTTTGTTAAATTTATCGAATGGTAGGATTTATGAGTTGGATCCGGCAATACAAGCTGATATTTTATCGAATGAGTTTCGTACTCTTGATATGACAAATGATGGAAAAGTTGTTGTTTTTAATGTTTACAGGGGTGGTGGATTATATATTTGGCAGCCAGAAGAAAATACTGTTTATCCTGTTCATTCTGATTTAGGTGGGGAGTATTTTTATGATTTTGCGCTTTCACCTGACGGATCTAAGGTGTTATCAATTTCAGATCATGGTGCTGAGCTTTGGGATGTTATGTCTAGACGTTTTGAGTATATTTTTAGATGGGATAATAATTCAAAAAATTTAGAAACATTCAGTTGTCCACCAAAAGTTGATGGATGGGCCATTGATAGCAAAATTTATTATCGCTCTCGACCGAATTTCTCTTTTAATCCTGACGTTAAAATAGACGATAAAGATAAATCAAAGCCTCCTTTTATGTGGGGTGATGTTAAAAAATCTATGTTTTCACAGGATTCAAGATTCGTATTTATGTTAACGGAATTGAATGGATATTTTAAAGGATTCGCGCCATGGCGTTTAAATATATTTGATATACAAAAAACGACTATGATTCAATCTATTGATATTTCAAGCTTAACAGATATCCCAGACTTTATGACACTTTCTCCAGATATGTGTCAGCTTTTAATCATGTGTAGGGATGGTCAAATCGCTCACATACCTGTGAATTTGCAAACTACTTAATTAGCTTGATCTTTTTTGCCAGGTTTCCAGTTTTTAAGCAGCTGTTGAAACAAAATCTGTTGAGAGTTTAAATTATCGTATTTGTGGCTTTTTATTTTTTTGTTTGCTTGACTGGTGCTTTGATAAATAGTTTTTATGTTTATGTCGGCAAGATTAATCTTTTTCAATAAAGGCAATATTTCTTGGTTTGTCAAAACATTGTCTTGTTCCTTGACTAAGCTTTCTATCAGGCTATTTTCCATGGCAAGCAAAAAATTAATAACAGTAGGATAAAACTTTTCGATCATATCCATATCCGGTTTATCAGGTAACTGATTCAATTGTTGAATGAGTCCGTTTTTTAGTGCATTTTTTACAATGTTATCAATTACATTTTTTTCATTTTTGACAATCCACTCAAGCAATATCAAAAGTTCAAGAGAGATTGAGATATCCACGTCCATTTTTGTTCCTTTGCAGCAATGCCTTTGAGAAGTCTAAATGTTGTTAGAAGTATAAAAGTTTTTGACCATTTTTGTAACATAAATTTAAATAAGCAGATTTTTTTGTAGTTATTTATTGAGAGATTGGTATTTTTTAATAAAATTGTGATAAATTATGAAAGCGCGGATTAAATATTTTCAGACTGAAAGGGAGAGTATGATTCAATATTTCAAAAAAAGCGTTAAATTTATTGCAGTATTATTTTTCGTTTTAGATACAGGGTATTCTGTTTCTTGGCGGGCGGATGATTTTTTTGGTGATTGGATGCAATGGCAGCACAGTTACTCTCCTCAATTGCTTTCGAGTATGAAAGATCACTTAAATAGCAATTTTTTAAATGGGTTTAAAGTAAAATACGGGAAGCATCAAGATGAATTGAAGCAGATGGTTCCTTTTTTGTCTTGGTTTGGACATGGTTTATTTGTTTGTAATGGTCAACTTGGTTCTGATCTTAATCTGTTAGAATGTCATGATAAATTTGGGCAAGTTTATGAATGGTTGGGCACAAATCCTGGAAGCTTATTGTCATTTCTTAAAAATGACTCAAATTTTACGAATGAAGAAATAAACTTGTTAGAGCAAAATTCAGATATTAATGCCGTTATTAATAAATATAAATCATTTGCCAAGCTGCTTTTTGCTTGTCCAGATAAGCATTTGCGTGGAGCATATCTTTTTTCATTAGCGGATCAACTCTTCAAGTGGTGCTTTTCTCCAGAACATTGGTCAGAGTTTAAGTCATATCTTGAAGATCCAAAAAGCCATCCGGTTGCCCGATTTGCGTATTCAATTATGTGGAATTATTTAGTGGGCCGTGGCTGGAAAGATTGGAATGCAAAAGCAATTGAAGATATAAAACAAAAAACGCAACACGGAGCTACGTTGGTCTATGTTGCGGGTGGAACAGATATTTTACAGCTTTTAAAGAACAAAATTTACAATATTTATATCATTGATCCATTTCTTCCAACACAGGGCCGATATTATTCAGATTCTTCTTGGGAGCGTTGGATAAAGGGTTCTGGCAAAGATTTTGGAAAAGGCGATTCTGTTGTTTTTGATTTTAACGATCACAAAATCTCGATGGTTAGAAGCGATTTTAAGAAAAACGGTGAGTTTCAAGCCAAAGTTTCGACTGGAGAACCTGTGAAATTAGACTCATCCGTTACTGAGTGGACTGTTATTGGTGCCCGTGGCAAAATTTTGGGCAAGGTAGTTTTTGATAGACGTTTTGCAACGCAGAGCGATTTTTGTACATCAAAAAATAGGGTTGTATTCATGTCTTTCAATGAAATGTATCATGCCTTCCAACCAACCAAAAATGGCGGCTGGGGCATGGATTTATCAAAGATTTCTGATAATTCCAATATTTATATTAAACAGCTTACATTTCCTGTAAATAAGGCGTATTTAAATGCAATAAATGAATCGGAAGCAATAAAATTTAATTTTATAAGACTTGGTAGCTGTGCAACATAATTTAGTGTTGTAGATCAACAAAGGCGTTGATACCTCTGACAATTCCTAGAGCTATGTTTTTTTGGTACATGTCATTTGTTAGCTGGAGGGCCTCTTTGTGGTTTGTTAAAAACCCAACTTCTACGAGCGCCGCAGGTATTGGGCTTCTAAGCAAAACTCTGAATCTATCGGCCTTTATTCCCCGATCTTTGATGTTGATGCTTTGTTCATGAAGGTGATTGACTAGAGTGTTTTGAATGAGTGTCGCTAGTTGTTGAGATGTTTGTGTATTATTTTTTAAATATTTATCAACCGCTTCCAGAATCGACAGATTTTTTTTTAGGTTCATAAATAAAAAGCCGCCGCGTCGAGTTGGAGATACAAATTCTTTGGTATCCAGATAAAATGTTTCAACACCGCTTGCGGCACCGCCTTTGCCGCCATCTGAGTTTACGTGTATTGATACAAAAAGATTGGCATTGAGTTGTTCTGCCAATTTTGATCGCTCGATAAGTGTTAAATTTGTATCTTCATTTCGTGTGAGCAATACCTTGAATCCATCGTCTTGAAGCATAGTTTTTGTTTTTTTTGCAATCAAAAGTGCGAGATCTTTTTCTTTTAAATTAAAGCTTTTTGCTCCATCATCCTCTCCGCCGTGTCCTGGGTCAATAACTATGCGCAAGTCTTTTTTTTTTGACAGTGGCTGGTCTGTATTTGTTGAGTCACTGGCATAAAAATCGTTTTTTACGTATAAAATTGTCTGATTTTTATTTTGTAGGTTATCGAGCGCTTCTTGCGAAAAAATATCGATGACCAGGCGGTTTGGGTCTTCCATTTTACACCACTTTATTAGGAGCCTGTTTGCAATCTTGACAGCTTTGTTTATGTCGTTTTTATCTTTTTCTTCTCGCGTTTTGGCAAACTCAAGTATTAACGCCACTTTTGAAATGTTTTTATTTTTCTCTAAAACAAAAACATTTTTGAGTAACCCGTCTTGTTTTAGTTGACTTAGTTTCTCCATAACCTGTTTTGCGCAAAATTGTTGTTGATGCATGCCTGGAAAAGTTAGTTTTAATTGAAAATTATCTTTTAAAATCTTTTTTTTGAAATAAATCGGTTGCGAAAAGTCTAACATAATCTGTGTTGACAGTTTACCCTTGTAAACCTCTATCCAGTTCAGTCTGTTGACCTCCTGAAATTTGTTATTTATTGCGTTGCCTGCCGGTGTTGCAGCCTCAATATCTTGAGTAGTGCCGCTAAATAATGCGCACAAAAAAAGTGCAAAATATAAATTTTTCATCCCCCGTCCTCCCCCTTTTATTCATAGCAAATGTACGAGCATTATTGCAATGTTATTGCTTATAAATTGTTATGAGTCATCTTCATACCAAGGTTATCAGGTTAGGATTTGAAAAAGCAATTAATTTAAAATAGGCATAGTTTTGGCCCACACTGAATTAATATATTTCTATTTTAAATTAATTTGTGTTTTGTTATAAAAAACAAGATTTGTTTTTGCAGTTTTTGGAAAACTTATTCGCCAGCCACGTCCCAGTCATGGCCAGAAGCTCGAATCTAAAAACTTGTTTATTTCTTGAAAGAGCTGATGCACACCTGTGTTACGCAAGTGTGCATCAATGTATGACCGTGTTTATAATGGTTTTGCTTGACCTGTGTGATGCGTTAACTGCCAAGCAGCTCTTGATTGACCTGTTTGCAATCTTGTGTAGCAGAAAGGATTGTTGTAATGTAAAACATCTCTACCGCCATACAAAATACAAATAAATGGATTTTCTGTATCAATTTTGTCTAAAATGCGAGCCTGGCTTTCGATTGTAATTGTCGTATAACCTGCTTTGATGTGCTGATTGCCGCAAAAAGATGCCTGCAGATGGTGATCGATAAATGGTTGAAGTACTGTTTCATTGAAATACTGCCCGCTGATGCAATTCCACCGTTGTACGCTATGGTCGAACAATATTGAAACATATCTTTTTAGCGGAAACTGTACAAAGCCGTCTCTTAAGCAATTGAATGCTTCATCCCAATAAGGTGGATTTGCATGCGAGGCAGTTATAATCGATCCATCGCTTGCGACTAGCAATAACTCGGGAAGTAGGGCTTGGGAAACGGCTTTAGACATATCAAAACAGTGCTCGTCGTCAGACGCTTGCTCATTAAAACAAGCACGAAATCCATGAGTATTATCTCCCAAAAAACAATTAGTGTCATCATGGTTGCCGCGCATTAAAAATACATTGTTTGGATTCAGGCATTTTAAAGTAAACAGTACAGCCAGAACGGCTTTAGGATGTGGGCCACGGTCGACATAATCACCCAAAAATATGAAATAATTGTTTTGCGTTGCTTTCAAATCGTTATCAAGATAACCTTTTGCTATCCAGTCATTGATTATCAGCGTCAATGCATCATCTTCGGCATGAATGTCTCCAACGAAATTTAGATTTGCTTCCGCGGGAATGTGCTTAATTTGAGCGTATGGATCAGCATAGTCTTTAGTGTTATCGAAACCCTGGCCTCGCAGTTGAGCTGTGACGCTTAAAAATACTGCAGTTATTTTGAGAAGATGCTGTTCCATGACTTGCACTGCTTGGTCATAAGGTTCATCATCGTTTTTTGTTTTTCCTTGTAAGAGGGTGCACAGGATTTCTTTAGCATCATGAATGCTATCTTTATGATTTTGATCAATTATTGCAGGCGCAATTTCAGTTGAATTGTGCAAAAATTTTGCAACAAGAGCAACAACACCAACAGATGCTACCGCTGCCACTCCTAGGCCGGCAATGATAGCAGGGGTGCTTTTTTTAGCTTTGCCCCTTGTTTTCGCTGGAGTTTTTACTTCGCCTGCTTCGACGTCTTTGACAACTTCAGTTGATTTCGCCTCAACATTATCTAATTCAACTTCAGCTTTAGATTCAATAATAAACGGATATGCGCATAAAAAAAGTAAGAAAAAAGCTCTACGATTAAACATTATTTGGCAATCCTTAAATTTATTAAATTAATTTTGTCAGTAAAATAATTTTACATGAATTATAGTTTATGTAAAATGGCTTTTATGTTTTTAAATCCGACATATAAGGTTAAAATGCTTGTAAGCTTTATGTTTGAAAATAAAAAGCATGTTTGGCAAGGCTTTTTTGGCTCATTGCGTCGGTTTTATTGGCCAATCTTTGATTTAACCCAAAAAATATGCAATATTTTTGGAGCTGAGTTTACTTAAAATTGAAAGATTTGTATGAAAATTGAAGTAAATATTCCGTTAAGTGATAAAAATTGGTTTTGCACTGGTGGCTGCGCAAGGTGTTTTTGTGAGCCTGCAACCGAGCAAGAGTTTGCAACTGCTCTATGTTTTGCCAAAGACAAAGGCCTAGAAGTGTTTGTGCTTGGCCTGGGAGCAAATATTTTAATAAGTGATGATGGTTTTGATGGACTGGTGATCAGGCCGGCGTTACATCAGATCAAAATGCTGACTGATGGCCTTGTTTGTGCTGGTGCTGGCGTTAAAATACAAGATTTAATTGATTTTTGCTTGGACAATAATCTGCTGGGGCTGGAAGAATTCAGCGGCATCCCTGGCACGGTTGGCGGGTCGGTTTTTATAAACATTCATTACATGACTTACTTTCTGGCCGATTTTTTGGTTAGTGCCAGGGTTATTGATAAAAACAGTGGACAGGTGCTTAATGTTGACAAGGCCTGGTTCAATTTTGGTTATGATCAGTCAAAATTATTCGACGAACATAATTTTTTGGTTAGTGCAACGTTTAAGCTTAAGCAAGGCTCTTCTATCGAGGCCGCCTACTGCAAAGGCCGTCGTGATGAAACGATTCGCCATCGTAATCGACGATATCCGATGTCAAACACGTGTGGCAGCTTTTTTCGCAATTTTCATGAAAACGAAGTTCCGTTTTTGATCAACGGCAAGAAGATGTTATTTGTGGCTTATTATCTGGATAAGCTTGGAATAAAGGGCGAGTTGGCCGTTGGCAACGCCGTTGTTTCGCACCAACACGTTAATATGCTGGTTACTCGGACAGGAGCCACAAGTGCCGACGTGATAAATCTAGCAAAAACAATGCAGGCTATGGTCAAAGAAAAATTTGGGATTGTGCCGCACGCAGAGTGTCGGCTTGTTGGGTTTAAAAATTTAGTTTTGGATTGATGTTATCGGGGCCTACAGAACGCAGGCCCCGATAACTTTATTATTTAGAATCAAATGTTGAATCTTCTTCAGATTTGATCGAAAGTTTTCTTTCCGATTCTGTTTTTTTCTTAAGCGGAATACTAATTTTTAAGATTCCGTTTTTGTAGGTGCTTTCAATTGTTTTGCCCAGATCAACATCAAATTCTTTGGTATCGATTTCTCGTAAATCGAGTCTGAAAGCCTTTATTTTGGACTCTCTGGACTTAAATATGTATTTAGTTACGCCTGAATCGCTTTCCTCTGTTTTTTCTTCGGAGACCTTTTTTTCTGCACTGATTTTAAGAACCTTGTCTTCGGTGATTGAAGCATTGATCTCTGTTATGTCAAATCCGGCAAAGCTAAATTCAAACTCTAAGCGCTTGCTGTCTTCGTCCAGTCGTATGCTTTTTAGCGTGCCCATCGATGCAAGCTCAAGATTTTTCAAAAAAGAGCCGACCTGACTTTCAAATTTTCTGATCTCGTCAAACCACGGAGCCATCCCCATAGCTTTGGGGCAAGCTGCAGCCAAAAATAAAAATGTCGCTGTTGTGAGTGATCTTGTTGTCGTTTTCATGAAACGCCTCCTTAAATATAAAAAGTTAATAAAAGTGAATACCACATATAAAAATAAACCGAAAATTGGGTATTTTGTCAAGATTTGGGAAACTGAAAAATATATTTTTTTACATAAAACGCTATATTATTCGATGTACCTCAAATCTGATCATTCAATATTTTTTCTCGATAATCGTTCATCAATCGAACTAAAAAATGAAGATTGTGAATTGTGGCAAGCGAGTATGCCGTCAATTCATGAGCTCTGAATAGGTGATGCAAATATGCGAGTGTGTAGTGCTTGCATGTAAAGCATTTACAGCAATCTTCGATTGGCCCAAGTTTTTGACTGTTGCCGCTTTTAAATACGCGCATACCGCCGGTTTTGGTAAACAATAAACCGTGTCTGGCAGCTTTGGTTGGATGAGAGCAGTCAAACGTATCAATGCCTTGCGGAATAATTTCGTTGATCGAGTTTAGATCTCCGATTCCAAGCAGGTGGTTTGGTTTATTCTCTGGCAGTTGCGGCATCAAATATTTTAATAGTTCAAACATTTGTTCTTTTGTTTTTCCCAGGCTTCCACCGATACCGTACCCGTCAAAGTCTAGACCTGAAAGATATTGACAACTCTCTTTGCGCATGTCTTGATCTAGTCCTCCGTGTATAACGGCGTAAATAGCCTGCTGTCCATGGTTTGATTTATGTTCATCAAGTGAGCGCTTTTCCCAGCGATGAGTGCGAGCCAATGATTTTTTTAGATCTTGCATCGAGGTATGATAAGGTGGTAGTTCGTCAAAGCTGACGATGATGTCTGCTCCGATGCTTTTTTGTGCTTGAATAGAAGATTCTGGGGTCAGCAAAATTTTGGCTCCATCGCGGTAAGAGCGGAATGTAACGCCATCTTCAGTTATTTTAAGAATGCTGTTGTTGTGTTTCTTTGTTCCCCGGCTTTTAAGCTCATCGTGTACGCCTCCGTACATTAAACTGAATACCTGGAAGCCTCCAGAGTCAGTGATGATCGGGGTTTGGCGGTTCATAAATTTGTGTATTCCACCTGCACTCTTTATCAGTTCTGAGCCTGGCTGCAAAATTAGGTGGTAGGTGTTGCAAAAAATTAGCTGAACGCCTATCTCTTCGATGGTTTTGCTGTCCAGTGCTTTAATTACCCCGTTTGTGCCGACTGCTACAAAGTTTGGTGTGTCTATTGTGCCGTGTGGTGTGTGGATTTTGCCTACGCGAGCTCTGGATTTGTTTGATTTATGAATGACTTCAAATTTAAAAAATTTATTATTCATGTTTATTCGATGTATTAATTTTGGCCTGGTTTTATGAATGCTTTTGCAAGTTTAGTAAACGGTGCAAAAAGCGCAATGACAATAATTTTTATTGCGAAGCTCATGATTATAACGTTCCAAACAGAGCCCACAACGCCGTACAAGGCCAAAAAAGTAAACAGTACAGTATCTAGAAACTGGCTGCAGATCATGGAAGCGGCTGAGCGAGCTGCTGGGAATTTATCGTTAAAAAAGCGTTTTAAAAAGCCAAACAGCATGGCATCAAATGTTTGAGTCACCAAATAAACAAAAACTGATGCGATTGTAATTCTTGGCATCAGGTGTAGGATTTGAATGAAGTGTGGCTGCATTGTGTCGAATTGATTTGGGATATAAATCAGGTGAATCTGGCTTAAAATCAGGTATGAGAGTACGGTGAAAAAACTTATAACGATCGCTTTTTTGGTTATGGTCTTACCGTAATACTCTTGCAATAAATTTAGACACAAAATTGCCCCTACGACAAACGCATCGCTGCATGTGACGCTTAACCCTAGCAGCGTTATTTGCTTGGTTACAAAGAGATTTGAGAGTACTCCTTGCGTGGCTATTGCCGCCACCAATGCGCTGGGTCCAATCGCAAGTGCCGCTAGGCAGAACGCTGCAATTAAAATTATGTGGATCAGAAAAATTAGTTCATTAAACACGGCTTTTTTTCTGTTTTGGCTATTTTTATTTTCGGTGTTAATGACTTGCGTCAACAAGTTGCGATGAGAATCCTACCAGATCCTCTGTGCTATGCCCTTGCTCAATCAGTGCCTTATACGCATCGTTTATAATTTTGGGATCAAATTCGCCTTGCATCAGTTTTATTGCAATGCTTTGGTTTGACATGCCTGGCATAATTTTGAATGGGCTCTTGATGTTTCCATCCGCATCTACATCGACCCAAACTTTGTAGTTTTTAAAGTATCCATTGGTTAAAGACTCAAGTTGTTTCATCTTACCAAAATGTGTTGCAAATAAACACATGCATTGTTGCATATCTACAAGATTTTTAGATATAGCAAAGGCTGCCGCCTCACCCTCTGCTGGATTTGTGCTAGAAAACATTTCGTCCATGATCACAAAGTTAAAGAGTTTAAATTCACCAGATTGCTGACCCAGGGTTAGGTTCTTTGTTCCATTCAAAAAATCTCTAACACGATTTTTTTCAGCTTTGAATAAAGATTCACCCCTGAGAGCATCGTCCGCAACGTTTAAGTGACTTCCAATTTTTGTAAATGGTGTGACAACAAACTTTGATGCGAAGGCAATTCCAAATACATGAGAGAAAATAATGCTGCACATTATTCCTTTGAGGGATACCGATTTACCTGCAGCATTTGGTCCGGTTAATATCATGTTATGACCAACAGCATCAGTTCCAAGCTCTAGATCATTGGTTACAATTTCTTCAGGTTTTAGCACAAGGTCTAACATCGGATACCAAAAATCTTTGGCGTATAAATATGGAACATCGGATTGTTTGAATTCTGTGAAGCATATCTTGGCGTTTGGACGTGCTGCATATTTTTTGTAAAGCCTTGCTATACCCATGTATGCATCAAGTTGACCTAGTACAACTAACGCATCTCCCAGCTCCTCGTGAACTTCTTGTAATTTTTTAAAACACCAGAGAACGCGCCCCTTATCAGAAAAGAAAGATGGTTTTTCTTTAAATGAACCTGATTTAAGTTTTTGTAATAAGGTAGTTAGTGTTTCTGAAGCAGAACCGCCGGCTACGGTTTTTTGCAGGATTGCTCCGCGAGGAAAGAGAGCTTTGATTTTTTTATCTTCGCAAGTTAACTGTCCAAGTTTATCAAGTGCGAATGCGAAATTTGCAGAACCATACGCATATTTAGAGCAATGTCTCTCAGATGTTACAATTTGGTTATAAGTTGGAAAGCCAGTAAATACATCCATAGCGAGTTGTAGTAGTAGAAATGCGGCTATCATAACACCAGAACTTTTTAAAAATATTTTAACGTTTCCGGTTTTATTGAGTATATGAAGCGCTGTGACTGGTGCAATGACTGCATATAATAAGTACGGAAAAAGGTACCACCTTGCGCCAAGGCCAAGCATGGTTTCGCTTCTGTTAAAGTTTTCAAACTTTTGCCAATAAGCGCCCATTGCCGAGTTTTTCTCAAAAGCACTCAACCCCTTATTGAACCATAGAAGATATTGGCTGTTTGCTTTTATGACATCGAGTTGTTTTTCGATCTGGTTGAATAACTTTTCGTTTTCAACCAGATACTTTACAATCTCTTGTCTGCGCTTTATGGTTGTTATGTGTGATGTTAGATCTTTATATTTTCTGGTAAACATTGATTGCCAGTAAACCTTGCCAAAGCATGTTTGAGTCTGGTCAGTAACCTTAGCAATATGCATATCAATTGAATTTTTACTATTACCACAGAATACTTCCAGATCCCCAAAGACCTCTTTGTTAAAAAGAGATTCCCCAAGGTTTTGTGCACTATTTTTATCGACTTTTGAAAACAAATTATAACAAAGTCTAAGCATTTCAATTTGACCCAATGTTGGTATATTGCAAAATTTTATGGGAATTCCTAAAGTTTCAGCAAATCCATTTTTTAATGCCGCCTGTTCCGCATTTGCCCTGAGTTTCCTAGCTTCTTCAATTTCTTTGTTTTCCGCATCTGTAAGTGATGGTAAATGTAACAATGCAGCTACATTGTATGGATCTGTAACATTTTCAGTTACAGCTGTTTGTGTAATAGCTGTTATGCTGGACGATGCAATCAGGAAATAAAAAATAAAAATAATATTACTTTTTTTCATAAAAGAACCTTGACTTATTAGTTTTGTGGAACAACTTCAATCTCGTCTAAAACATCATTTGATTTATCCATAACGGATACGTTGAAATATTTTTCATAGGTTTTTGTTGATTTATAGGCAAGCGCGATAAGTACACTCATCATTATTACAGTTTCAAATATTATTTGGCCTGTGCATTCTGAAGAAATGTCTGGAATGCAAATTTCTTGATCTTTTCCCTTAAAAATTTGCCCCCATGCTCTAGATCCATCTGCGTGACTAAATGTTGGAAAATATGCGTATAGCAATGATTCTATTATCGTTTTTATTACAATCGATATAAATACGAGCTGTACGACCATGTCTATTTTTGACTGCTTCTTGTCTAAAAATAAATTTTTATATGGTGTCAATGCATTTGTAAATCCAAATTTGATAGATTGGGAAAGGTTTTTTGTTTCTTTATGCTTCTGTCTAATTGCATTAGCAAAAAGGACTAAATATCCAAGAACGAGTGTAGTTGTTCCTCCTGCTAATAAAATTCCAACATTTTTCCATTTATTGTCATTTCCGGCATTGGTAGTGGCACCTGCAAAAAAGGAAAAATCATTACTTAAAATGTTTTTTTTGAAGCGCAATCCACACACATTAAAAAAGTTGTCTTCCGATAAAGATGTGCCTTTAAACATATTGTGCCACATATAAACTTGCGGATTACTGTTAGAATCAAATATTTTTGCCACAGCTGCGTGACCTAATTCGTGAAGAAGTATGACTATTTCTTGAAAGAATAGGAAAAAACATGGCAAGAAGAGAATCTTAGCTAGGTCTTTTTTGCTGCATAATTCGGTAATCATTTTTTTTGATTCAGCCTCACTGCCTTCTGGTGTTGGCATCGAGAGAGGATAATCAAATTCCGAGTTTTGTACGCATTCTAAATTGCTTTTTTGCTGCGTGCCATAACCTGCATTACTGATGTCAGGCCTACAATAAAACATCGTTGAAACTGTGAGTAAAATAAAAAATAGATAATTAACCATTAAACATTCCAATTGTTTAAGCAAAAACATACCGCCAATGAATAATGAAGAGTTAGAAATATACTGTAATATACTGGAAGAATCAAACGCCCTGCTGGCCCCAAAAATAGCCTTTTTGCTTAAAAATGAGATTAATTGACAAATCGGACATATTTGGTAGATTGATTCTATATTCGATAATTGAATGTTTAAGTATAAATATTTAGGGGGTTATTGTGAAAAAGTTGTTTATTCCAGCAATTTTGGCAGCAGGCATGATGTCTTCGGTTGCGGCAATGGATACAAAAAGCTCTAATGCTGAAATGACTAAAGAACCATTATTTGTGGGACAGTCTTTTTATGGCGATCAGTATAGTTTTCAAACAACTTTTGAAAATTTGACAGGTTATAAAACAGAGGAAGACGCGCTATCCGATACAAATGGTAAGCTTATTGGCATAGAATGTAGCGTTGATCTATGTTTTACAATGGTTGATGACAATACAGTTAAAAGATTTGCCATTTTAAGAAAAGAATGTCAGGGGCAAGAGTGGTTTGTTCGGGAAGATAGGGGAGAAGGTGTCAAAGCTGTGCAATTTTCAAATATTTTGCCTTATTCTATCGAAGATGTAGACAATAGCACAATCGGTTGCGACACCGCTTGGATGAAAGGGGCAAATTTAGGAATAGAGGGGCAGTTGCGTTTTATTGCTGAAAACCCTACTCATTGGTGGATATATAAATTGCGTATCGCAAGCTTATCTCAAAGTGCGCGTTGGAATGTATATATGGCTGAAACCATCACAGAATATTTAAGAGATAAAAAAGATTATTCAAATGCTGATAAAATTGTGCTTTACATTGCTTTTGAATTAGTGCGTCGTGCATTCGATTCAAAAAAATAACACGATCATTATAGATTAAAATTTTATGGGGAGGCGAAAGCCTCCCTTTTTTATTGCTTAAAGAATGTTGTTGGTTAATGTATGTGGCTGAAAATCATATTCTTGACCCAGTTTAATGAGCCATTATTTTATGAATATTTTTCCAGCTAATAACGTTGCCTTTGTTGCGCTCTTGAGCTTCGTCGCCTGCATAAATAACATAACTCTTCGTGGGGCTTTGTTGGGCAAGGTTGTTCCAGTACGAAAGTCCATCAAAAAAGTCGCTGCCAATCGTCATACTTGATTTGATTTCAATCGGCGTTAAATTTGTGCCTTGTTCGATTAAGCAATCAATTTCGGCCCCTGATCGATCACGCCAAAAATACAGTGGCGGGCGTTGTCCCTGGTTATAAAAGGCTTTGCATAATTCTGATATCACAAAAGATTCAAAAAGTCCCCCGCGCAAATAATGCATTGGAAGCTGTTCGGATGTTATTTTTAAAAGTGAGCAGGCAAGGCCGGTATCATAAAAATAAAGCTTTGGATGTTTGACCAGTCTTTTGCTGAAGTTTTTGTAGTGCGGATAAAGCGTGAATACGATGTAGCTGGCTTCTAGTAGGCTAATCCAGGCCTTCGCAGTGTTTACAGCTATTCCGCAATCGTTTGCAAGTGAGGATAAGTTTAGTAATTGGCCTATTCTTCCAGCACAGAGTTGAACAAAGTTTTGAAACAGCGTCAAATCAGTGACTTGCTTGATATCTCGGATATCGCGTTCTACATAGGTTTGTAAGTAGTTTAGGTACCAGCGTTCTGAATCCGTGTTTGGGTTGTATGCCGCTGGATATGAGCCTTTTAACATCACCGAATAAATATTGTCTGGCAGCATGGCTGCGTCTGAAAGTTCACCGCACGAAAGCGGAAGCAGCGTGTGTAGGCTGATTCGTCCAGCCAGTGTCTGTGTTATCGACTGGTTGACCAAGAAGTTTTGCGATCCGGTTAATACAAAATATCCAGGACGCCTGTTTTCATCGACAATGGTCTGAATGTAAGAAAGTATCGATGGAACGTGCTGAAATTCATCTAAAATCATTCCATGCGAGTTTTCGGATTGATGAAGCTTAAAAAATCCGTTGGGGTCTTCGGTTGCAAACCTCCGAATGTCAGGATTTTCCAGCGTGAGGTATTTATGATTTGGAAATGTTAGCTTTGCTAGCGTTGTTTTGCCTGACTGCCGTGGGCCTAAAATTGCAAGAACCGGATATTGCTGAGCCATGTTTTTTATGTCATGGGCTAGATAACGTGGAATCATAACCCTCCTTTCATTTAATTTTTTAAAGATATGATCTTGAAATATACGATCTAATCGGTATTATAACACGCGTCCGCCAAATTTGCAATCGCGTTGCAAATTTGGCGAAATTGTTTGCGCCTTATGTTTAGCCAATGCCAGTTTTTGCAGTTTTTTCCAAACTAATCCGGCAAGCCGCACCCAATCAACACTGGTAGGCCGCATTCAAAAAAATGTTAATATCTTGGTAAGCTTCATGTATTGCTGGCTAAGTGAATCAATGTCTAATGTATAACCCTATTAATAATGCTTTTGACTCGCTTTAATTTTTAAAAAAAATCATCAAAATTGTTTTATGGGTTATATTTTTGATAGATTAACCCAAGTTGATGTCTAATATTTTAGCCTGATTGTGAGAGGGGATTTTATGAAAAATTTATTGAATTGGGCCATGATGGTACTTGTTTTGAATGCATCTGTTGTTGCGATGGAGTCGGTACAAACCGAAAGATTGGATGCTGGATGTCAGTCTATCGTTGTTTTGCCTGGTTTAATGAGCTTAAATCCTTTATTTGGATATGATGCTAGTAATGAGGGTCCTTTGTGTAAAAAACAACTTGTACAAATCGGAATGGTTGCAACTTGCAAATATCAAGGAATGGATCGACGATTTGTATTTTGTCGAAAAGCATGTAAAAAAAAGTCATGGTTTGTCGTTGTAAATTCGTCTAGTTCATGTGATTTAAAAGGTGAATTGTTCGATCCATCGCAATCATCTGAACAGCTAGCGCTTGAGGATGTTATATCTGGACATCAAGTAATTGATACTCTCGATGATGTAAACGTTGAGTCTCGCATGACGTTTGTTCTAGATTTATTGGACATTTACGTCTATAAATTAATAATATCTATTTTGGCTCCAAAAGATGTTTGGCTTTATGAGTGGGCTGAAATGGTTGCTGTTAATCTTTTACAAAAGCTTAAGTCTTCGAGTTATTACCAAAATGCGGCTGCTTACAATATCGCAGCTCGTATTGCATTCGATTTAGTTTACAAATTGAATGCAAGCATGGATGCGTTTTTTAGCAATTTAGATTTTCAAGTACAAGCATTGCATAGCTAAACAGCTACCGTAAAACTTTTCTGGTTTTACTCCCGGTTTGTGCAGGTGAAATAAGGCCGTCAATTTCGAGCTTTTCAATCAAGCGAGCAGAGCGGTTAAAACCGATTCTGAAGTATCGCTGCAGCAATGAGATTGATACCTCATCGTTGTTTTGAATAAACTCGATAACTTGGTCGTAAATCTCATCATCTGGGTCGGTTGCTCGTTCTGCTGTTGCTACTTTTAGCTCTTCATGCAGGTTTAGATAAGTTGGGTTTTGTTGATTCTTCCACCAATCTGCGACCTTTTTAATTTCTTGATCAGAAACATAAACTCCGTGTGTGCGTAGTAGGTCTGGCGACGATGAGTTCATATAAAGCATATCGCCGCGTCCAAGCAGCTTTTCTGCTCCGGATGAATCAAGAATAGTTCTGGAATCAATTTTTGATGAAACTCGAAACGATATTCGGCTTGGGAAGTTGACTTTGATCAGTCCAGTGACAACCTCGACAGATGGCCGTTGTGTGGCAACTATCATGTGAATGCCTGCCGCTCTTGCCATTTGCGCGATTCTGACGATTTGTAGCTCAAGGTCTTTGCCGCCAACCATCATCAGGTCGGCGAGTTCATCAATAACAACAACAATAAACGTCATCGTTGTAAGTGTTTTGTCTGTTTTAAGTTTATCATGATATTCGTTTATGTTTCTGACACCGGCTGCAGCCATTTTTATGTAACGTTGTTCCATTTCTTGAACAACCCACTTTAGTGAAGTGATCGCTGTTTCTGCGCTTGTGATTATTGGGAATAAAAGATGCGGAATTTCAGCGTATGCGCCAAATTCAAGACGTTTTGGGTCAATCAGCACGAGCTTTAACTTATCTGGCGCCAGATGGCAAAGAAGGCTTATAATCATGGAATGCAGACCAACAGATTTTCCTGATCCGGTCGCGCCGCCGACAAGAAGGTGTGGCATTTTGCTTAAATCATCGATAACTGGCTTGCCGATAACATCAACTCCCATGAGTAATGGAAGTTTTTGTGTGCAATGACTAAATCCTGTCGATGGTATTGCATCTGAGAAATAAACGTCTTGACGTGTTTTATTTGAAATCTCAAACCCAACAACGTTTTTTCCCGGTATCGGAGCTAAAATTCGAATACTTTTCGCAGTAAGCGCCATTGCCAAGTCGTCCTCGACTGCGGTTATTTTGCTGATTTTGCTGTCGATTTCAGGCTTGTATTCGTACATCGTAATTACTGGACCAGGTTTTACAGAAACGACTTTACCCTTAACACCAAAGCAGGTCAATTTTTCTTCCAGCTTTTTTCCACACTCAGAGGCCTCTTTTTTTAGCTCTGCTAGGTTTTCGTTTGACTGCTTTATCGCAAATATGTCTGGGTCCGGAAGAACAAACTCAACAGTTTTTGATTGAGGCTGTTCTTTAATATCATTTTTTACAATGTTTTCATAAACACTCACTTCAGAGGCGTTTTTGCTAAAAATGTTTTGCGTCAAAACAGTGTTTGGAAGGTGTACGAAAGTAAATTTGCCGCAACTAATTTTTTCAGTTTCATGCCGGAGTGTTTTGTTTTCGAATTTTGAGAACGTTTCAAACATTTCATGTGTTTGGCTTACGGCTATTTTTTGCTGAGATTCTAGTTGTGCGTCAAGTTGCGTTGCTGTCGATGCTTTTGGTCTTTCAAGAACTGACTTCCAGTACTCAATATCGTTGGCAACGTCTTTACTTAACTCTGATGCTGGTATAATTTTATCATTCTCATCTTTGAATTTGCACCAGTTCAATAGATTTGAAGCTTTGAATTTAAAAATAGATTTTACGTAGGGGGCCAAAACAAAACCTAATTTTTTAATTCCTGAATTTAAAAACGGAAAGATGGGTAACTGTAAAAAACTGGCTGTACTTATCCAAACAAGCGCAAGCAGGATGACTATTGAGCCTTTCATGCCGGCAATCAAATAAAAAGTGTTTGTTAAAATTTTGCCACACAAGCCACCAGAAAAGGAGCTTCTAACTTCAATGTTTGTGATGCCAAAAAGTGTTGTTGTTGCCGTTAAAAAAATGGTTAGCCATAAAAATCTTGGTCTGGCATCGGCAAGTGTTTTTGATGAAAAAAGAAGATAAAGCGTTAATCCTAAGCACAATAAAAAAAAGTAAGTTGCTGAGCCCAAAAAATAAAAAAAGAATGCTGCAAAATTTGCGCCAACAATTCCGGCCAGGTTCAAAATTTTGTCGTTTTGGTTTGAAAAATGGAATAGCGTGTTGTCTGCGGAATTGTAGCTAAAAATTGAGATAGATACAAAAATAAAAAATGCCGACAATAAAACGAATAAAATCTCTTTTTTATAATCATGATTTATTTTAGATTTAAAACGGACTTTTGTTGGGGTTGCCATCATACTCTCCTTAAAAATGTGAGGATATTGATTAGTTGTTTAAAATAACGATCAGAAGCGTTATTGGTATAATCATATAAAAACTAAATAACCATAATCTACCTTTAAGTGCAAGTTTATAAATAAACATAAGAAGTAACGTTGTAATAATTGTTGAAAATAAAGCGATAAAAATAAAATTTTTACTAAAGATTGACAATAGTGTCGTATTTTTAAAAATTGGCACTATCCCATGAAATAGTGAATCAGCGACGATTAGTGGAAGATGTAAAAGGAATGATATTTGAAATGCGCGTCTGGTTCCCAAATTTAACCAACAACCAGTGACGTAAGTACTTGCAAAGCGTGAAATGCCGGGAACAAAAGCTAATCCTTGAATAATTCCTAAAATTAAAGCTTTCTTCAAATTTAACGGTTTTGGTTTGGCTGAAAAGGCGTTTTGTTTAATAAAAAGCGAAATCAAAATTAAAGTAGTGCAACAAAATCCGAATAACAAAATTTGTGGGCTTTGTGAAATCAAGCTGTTTTTAAATAAATTTTTGAAAAAGAAATAAAAAAATGATGTTGCTAGGTCTGCTAAAAAAATTAAGCCTAAAATTTTTAGAAAAATAAAAAGTAATTTTTGCTGACTGTAGGTTAATTTTTGTTTGGCAAATGGCCGCGTTACGGCTTGAAGTAATTTATTGAAAAGCGGCATCCAGTCACGGTAAAATGTTAATGTAATTGCTATGAGGGCTGTGATGTGAAGTAGAGGGTCCAGGATATCCCAAAAATAAAATTCTTGATTTTGCCAAAATTTTTTGGCTAGAATTGAAGTTAACAGTACATGCCCAGAACTACTCACTGGTAATGACTCAAAAATAATTTGTGTGGCGGTTATTAAAAGAAGGAGTTTTTCCATTTTAATCCAGCATAATCTCGTTTTGGGTTTAAAAAAGCAACAAACAAGTTAGTTGACATTTTCCCCGATTCATGTAATAAATTTTTTACGAAAACATGTTAACCTTAAAAAAATAAATTTATCAAGAAAACAAAAAAACTTGATATCTTTGTAAAAGGTTATTAATCTAAACAACGTTGCGGTGGGCTTTCTGTTACTGATAGCTTCACGAGGGCTCGTCTGTATAAATGTGTCGAGATCTCATTGAGTATAAAAACTGAGGGAGGTGTCGGTGTCGAATGAATGGTTTTCAAGGAAAGGAGGGCTCAATAAAAAAATAGATCTAAAATCAATTTCTATTATCATGCAATTATGTATGACAGTATTTTGTTGCAGCTGATTTGACTTAGGAAATTGGTTGTAGCAGTGAGGGTAAAATTTAAGCAAGGTATTTTTTGGAGAGTTCACTTATGAATAAAATAGTAAAAGTTTTAACAGTTGCAGCACTTGCAATGAGCGCCAATGTTTTTGCACACACAGAACACACATATTTGCAAGTCCGTCCACAAGGAATAAATCTTCCACTCGAATACACAACCTTCAATGAAAGAATGACAGCAAAATTGGAAGACCGTTTTGGCGGAAACTTCATGGTCACAGGCTGGTATGCACAATCATCAAACGATAACAAGATTGGCGAATACTTTGGTATTCATGGTAAATCAGAATTTATTTTGAATTATGATGATCTAACTGATGAAACAAAGTGCGACTTTGATTTGAAGAGAATCATCAATCTAGCAGAAACAGGCGATAAAGCAACAGTTAAGTTCCATCCTAAAGAAGAGACCTGGGGCGTACGTTTTGACTACTATCAAAATTTGGACAAACTAGTAAAAGGTCTTTACCTCAAGGTTAACCTTCCAATCGTTGGTGTAAAACGTCACATGGATATGGATATCGATAGCACAGACGCTCTCGTAAAATCCAATTTATATAGTTATTTTAAGGGTGAGTATACAGAAGATGCATCAGGAACAGTTCCTGGTCAATTTGCTTTAGATCATGCATATATAAATCATCATGATGGCAGCGAAACAGGCGTAGCAGACATCGAAGTTACACTTGGTTACAAGTTCTTGAACAAAGAGAAGTATCACCTAGGTTTAAACTTGGCAATCATTATCCCAACAGGTAATGATGGTGAAGGTCACGATCTATTTGAATCAATCTACGGCGCTGGCAAGCACTTTGGTTTCGGCGGCGGGCTTGATGCACAAGCACGCATCTGGGGCGATTGCGACCACAACATTAAGTTGAACTTGGTAGCAAACTATCGTTACCTCTTTGAATCATCAGAACACAGACTTTACAGAATTAAGGACTATCACTTTGCATACCTCAACCTTGGAAGAGTTACTGATTCAAAGTTAACTCCAGCTCCAAACGCATTGACTCTCAACTCAGATGTAACACCGGGCAGCATGTTTGATGGTATTCTTGCATTTGCTTACAACAACGGCGGCTTCTGCTTCGATCTTGGTTACAACATGTACTTCAGAGAAGATGAAGATGTACACGTCAAAGGCGACCTGCCAACAGGTGATGGCCATGCTTGGTACATAGCAAAGAGAGATATCTCTTTTGGAACAGGTCACACAACATTTGTAGCATCCACTGATGCCCAATCAACTACAGCATTAACAAAAGACAGCCTAGATTCAGAATCAGCTTCAACCCCATCACAGTTCACAAACTCAGTCTATGCTGGTTTGGGCTATGCATTCAAAGAATGGGATTATCCTTTGATGCTCGGCATTGGCGGCAAATATGAATTTGCAGCTAAGAACAGCGCAATTGAACAATGGCAGCTATGGGGCAAGGCTTCCTTGTCATTCTAATTTGATTTAAAAGAATCGCTTTAGAAAGCAAAAAAATAAGGCCGGAAATTCCGGCCTTATTTTTTTGTAAATTATTAAACAACATAATTTTTTTAGAGTTGTTAAACGTCTTCTGTAACTTATGACCAAACAACACGTAAGCGGGGATCCAGTCGAATTCTGTAATTTCAAGACGAATATTTTTACTGGATTCCCGGTCAAGCCGGGAATGACGGCTTTTAGGGTTTTAGTATTCATAAAATGTCTGTTTTTGATTGAGTTAAATTTAAAGAAGGTGCTTGCGTAGCTCCACTTTAATAATTTATGTGTGGTTTCAAAATAATACATTCTAAATTACGTAATTTTTATCATTATTTTTTAATTACTTGTCTGCCTTGCTGAAAGTGAGTAAGTTTAAAGAAGTAAGATGCAGTTTAGGAGTAATGCTTAATTTGAAAGGAGAGGGAGATGTCTTACGAGGCTGATGTGGGGGGAGTTTTTGACAAGCTTTTGTGTCTTCCAGAGAAAATTTTGCTTCATCACGAGCTTGATGCGTTGCCACAGATTGTTCTTCATGACCTATCGCATGACGATGTGTTTGGTCTTGATAAAGCTGTGTACCTTGTCGATAATCCAGATTTTGATTGTCTGAAGGGCGTGGCCGGTTTTTCACGCGATGAGTGCAAGTTTCATCACCAAAATCTTTGGGAAAAACCTAACAATTTTCGTACTGAGATGAAGGATGCTGTTTACAACGAGCGCATGCAATTGTTTTTGCGCAATGGAATCAGGAGAAAAGATATTAATACACATGACGAGGATGATGTGGTAGAACTGGGCAAAGTTTTGGGAATGCAGAACCCGTCATTTTTGACATGGAACATGCGACACGGCAACCATGGCATTTTAATATTTGAGACGACGCATCAATCATTTGCAAGAAAAAAAGATTTGTTAAAGCAGGCTGGGCCATTGCTAAGTTTGTGTTAATAAAATTTTAAAAGAGTTTGAGTACAATTTTGTGACGCTGTGCTGCTTTTTTGTGCTACTAATTTTTTACACGCTTGAATTTTTCCATATTCGATTGAATAAATCCAGCTTTGTTCTTCAAAATCAAGTGTAGATTGAATAAGCATCAAAGGATTATTTTTCCTTTTTATTTTCCACGAATTTGCGTCTATTTTTTCTAAATAAATTTCAGGTGCGAATATCAAATTCCACTTCCAGGCTCCACTGTCTGAGTTTTCGATCCAGTCTTCAATTTTTAGTTCGTTATTTTGCTTGATCAACTCAAGCTTTCTGTGGGCTGTTTGATTTTTGTGTTTGCATGCGCCTTGGAGGCTTGTCTTATCCTCGCAATGGCCCTCACGCTCCAGCTGAAACAGTTCATCGAAACAGTGTTCTTGGACCGGATAAAATGTGTTGTGTGATTCAAAGCTACGAAGTTGATTGCGTAGTCCAGAATTGGCTGTGTAAGCGCCTGTCCCAGGGTCGATGAGTATCGGAATGCCTTTTAATGAAAGGGTGATAGCAAGTTGATCTTGATGAAAGTGGCCGGTCGGCTGGCGTTTATTAAATGTTGCGTGCCGAAATGTTATGTGCAGGCCATTGTTTTTAATTATTGTTAGCCCGAAGTTGGGATAGGTTTTTATGTCGTTCGTATGGCTTCGATTTCGCCTTGAAAAATATATAGCTCGCACTGAGTGATTTTGAAGGCCGCATCCCTCGATACATTTTGCTTTGCAAAACACTCGTGACGAGCGGCCGAAAAATTGTATCGAAGTGTCACCACGAACGGATTTACCTCCACCGTTCGCCCTGAGCGTAGCGTAGCGGAGTCGAACGGGTACGAACGGTGCCACGCCTGTCGTAATCTTGCCGCTATCGTTATCGCCGATCTGAGCAAGATTGCCGGCCTCATCGCTACAATCTTGCAAGAACTGTTCCATTTTTGTTAGCCGGTAGCAAAACTCCTGAGGCAAAGCTGTTTTTGTTGCGTCGCAAAGCTGCTTGAAATGCAAAAATATTTCGGTATCAAGCTTGTGATAATTTGTTGAGCCTTCGTACGATGTTCCATCCGGCTGGATTTGCTGAAAGAACTGCTCAATCATGGTTTTGACCACCCAATTTTTTTTCGTTCGTGTGTCCCCCAAAAACTCGCACAGATAAAAATATCCCAGCAGATCTGCAAGATAATGATTATTGGGCCTGTCTGACCACTCCCAGTTATTCTCAAGAAAGTGCATGTGATCATACAATGAGCGTGTAAATTTTTGCCAAAACTCATTCGGGATTATTTTATCGTCTTTAAAGCAATTAAATCCATGAATCCAATTTATCGCTCTGATGCCTACTTCCATCGGGCATAGCCAGTTTACTCCAAGCAGATAAGGGTTTTGATTAATCCAGTCTTCAACTTGATATTTAAAAGACTCTGCATATTTTTTATCGCCAGTTTGTTTGTATGCAGCGCTAAGCTCAAAAATGTGCTGGAAGCGTGACATCTCCCATGGCACCTTGACGTCAGGATTATATTCATCAGCCTGCATAATTTTTGGGCAGCTAATTTTTATGTCTTGATAAAAGATGTTTTTTTGTTGTTGCCAGGCACTTTCTAAGATTTTATTGGTATTTTTTAGCTGCTCAACTTTAAAATCTTTTTGCCATTCAATCTGGTTAGCATTTGTATGATTTGCTTCAGATCTTAAGGCCTTTTTATAAAAACGTAATCTAAAAAGCTTTTTACGCAGCCTATATTTTAATGTTAAAAAAAGATTTTTGCAGCCCAACTCAATTATTCGTCGGCTGTAGCGGGCAATCTTGGTAAACATGAAAATCTAAATTTTTATGTGCTTCAAAAATTCCTGGACGGTCTGCTCAAAATCAAGGTTGGTATTATCGATTGTGATTGCATCTGATGGAACTATTAATGGAGCTACATCACGCTCTTTGTCGCGTTTATCACGAAGCTCGATATCTTTTTGTACATCTTCTAGCGTTCTTGTTTCAGCCTTGCGTGCCACATCAGCCATTACCCGTTTGGCTCGAGCTTCTGCCGTGGCAGTTAAATAAAATTTATAATCGGCTGATGGAAATACCACAGAACCGCAGTCGCGGCCATCGGCGACAATGTTGTATTTTGTTGCGATTTGACGTTGAACATCAAGTAAAAGCTCGCGTACATTTTTGTTTGCACTGACAATTGAGGCGATCTGATCGATAGATGAGAAGGATAGCTTTTCTGTGACATCCTTGCCTTTAAATAGTACATGAGCAATGCCGTCGGTAAATTCGTAAGTTATGTCTTTGATGAAGTTCAAGTCATTGATCGAAAGCTCGTTTGGAGTTTCAATATTTATTGTTTTGTCTAATTCCTGAACCAAAATGTACGCTACTGCTCTGTAAAGAAGCCCGGTTTTGAGTGGTACCATTTTTAATCGTTTGCAAATCTCTGTTGCGATCGAGCTTTTGCCGCTTGCAGCCGGTCCGTCGATTGTGATTATCATAATCTTCTCCAATTTAGTTAAAGAGTTTGCCTGGATCCCCTTGAAAAAGGGGATGACATCATGAACGCATTCACAACTCGTCGTACTCGCGAAAGCGGGGACCCAGATTATTTTTAAACTTTTCTAATTTTAAGAGCAGACTTAACGTCCGTCAAAGTTTTATTTTTACGATGCCAGTTTTTGTTGTTTTCAAAAAAATCATCTGACATCCATGATCCAATCATGTCCTGCAGGCCGCATCTAAAAAATTATTATTTTCTTTGCAGCGCCGATGAGTGCGATGTTTGCGGTGTTAGTGGTCTATGTATGTCCCTGAATATAATGGTTTTGATTGGTAAATTTTATTCATTTTGTTATGCTCGTTTTCACATTCCGTCATTCCCGGCTTGACCGGGAATCCAGACTGAAGTGTTGGTATGGATCCCCGCTTTCGCGAGGACGACGTGTTGTGAAATTGTCATACCATTGAAAAGATTGATCCAGTCTTCACTTTGTACGTGCCGTCATTCCCGGCTTGACCGGGAATCCAGGATAAAGTGTTGCTTGGGTCCCCTAAAAAAACGATCGAATAAATGGAAACCGCAGAAGTAAAAGAAAAACTTACGCCTTTGATGGAGCAATATTTTGCCATAAAACAGCAATATCCCGATGCGTTGCTATTTTTTCAGGTCGGAGATTTTTACGAACTTTTTTTTGATGACGCAAAAACGGCCTCAAGTTTTTTGGCCATAGCATTGACCAAGCGTGGCAAGATTAAGGGAGACGATATTCCGCTGTGCGGTGTGCCTGTCCATGCTCTCAATCATTATCTTAACAAGCTTGTCAGAGGCGGGTACAAGGTTGCCATCTGCGACCAGTTGACCAAACCACAGCCTGGCACGGTTGTTCAGCGCGGGGTGAGCCAAGTTTTTACACCTGGCACGCTCACAGACTCAACGCTTCTTGATGAAAAGTCCGCATCGTACCTTCTTTCGTTTTATCCTGATTCATCGCAGTGGTCGATGCTGTTTTCCGAACTTTTGACTGCACAGCTTTTTGCTGTCAGCTTTCCGGCAGATTCTTATAGAACCGTTGAGACCGAGCTTTCTCGCTTTTCGCCCGACGAAATTATTCTGCCATCAAGCAAGAAAAACGCCGATTTTGCAACATATTTTGCTCAGCAGGGGTATTGTACAAGCTTTGCACATCCACAGAGCGATTTTACAAGTCCTGATTCCTTTAACACTGCAAATGAATGGATTGAGCGGCAGTTTAACACGGCAACGAAGGCGAGGGTGAGCAGCAATCAAACTTTTTTAAGGAGCCTGCAGGTTTTATACTTTTATTTAAAGAGAAATCAGGAAAGTGCGCTTTCGCAGTTTAAGAGCATTCAGTTTTATGAGCCAGACGATTATTTGGTGCTGGACCCATCAACTCAGAAAAATCTTGAGCTCATCAAAAATAACAGCGATGGCGGCAGAAAGAATACGCTTTTTTATGTACTTGATAAGGCCAAAACTCCGATGGGGTCAAGAACTATCAAAAAATGGATATCAAGGCCGTTGGTTCAAAAATCAGGCATTTTGCAGCGGCAGGAGGTTGTTTCAACGCTTTGTCAAAAAGTTGAGGTACTCCAAAAGCTTGAAGAGCTGCTTGGCTCACTGTCAGATCTTGAAAGAATAATCGGACGCATTGCGCTTGGCAGAGCTAATATTAATGATTACATTGCCCTTAAAAACTCTTTGAATGTTACACCAGAAATAAAACATCTTTTACAGTCAGGCGTGCAAACCGTTCTTGCACACGCCATTCAAGAAAAAATATCAGACTTTTCTACTCTCGTGCAGCTTCTTGAGTCAAGTATTAATGATAACGGATCTGGAGACTGCATAATTAAGCAAGGCTTTGATCTGGAGCTTGATAGGCTACGTAGCCTTGTAAACAACGGCCAGCAAGAAGTTTTGAAGTTTGAGAAGCAAGAGGTGACTGTTACTGGCATTTCTAGCCTAAAAGTGGCTTACAATCAAATTTCTGGTTATTACATTGAAGTAACAAACCCAAATCTTGACCGGGTACCAGCGCATTACATCGAGCTGCAGAAGCTTGTCAACCGAAAGCGTTTTACAACCCCGGCATTAAAGGCGCTTGAGGCCGAGCTTTTAAAAGCTCAGAACGAGATTGATTTGGTTGAAAACAGGATTTATGAACGGGTTAAGGCCGATGTGGTCGTTTATTTGTCTCAGCTTCGTTCGGCATCACAGGGCTTATGTTATCTGGATGCCCTTTTTGGCTTGGCCAAAACTGCTTACCAGTGCGGGCATACAAAACCTGAATTTAATGATAAGCGCGAAATTATAATTAAAACAGGCAAGCATCCTGTTTTAGAGCAAATCATTGGCCAAAATTTTATCGGCAATGACACAGCTTTGACCGATGAACAGTCGACGTGGATAATAACCGGTCCAAACATGGGTGGTAAGTCAACGTATCTGCGGCAGGTGGCCTTAATTAATATCATGGCTCAGATCGGAGCATTTGTTCCTGCTCAACACGCAAGCCTGCCGTTGTTGGACAGAGTGTTTACGCGAATAGGAGCGGGGGATAACCTGGTTGAAGGCAAAAGTACTTTTTTGGTTGAGATGGAAGAGACTGCAACAATCTGTACTCAGGCAACAAAAAACAGCCTCGTAATTTTGGATGAAGTGGGGCGGGGTACCAGCACGTTTGATGGTATTGCCCTGGCCCAGTCGATTGTTGAACACATAGCTACCAAAATTCAGGCCCGATGCCTGTTTGCGACACATTATCATGAGCTGACTATGCTTGCTGATGCCATTTCGCAGATATCAAATTTTCACATGGCCTGCCAACGTGATGGTAATTTAATAATATTTTTACACAAGATTATTAAAGGCGCCGCAGATGGCAGTTTTGGAATAGATGTTGCTCGCTTGGCCGACTTGCCAGAGGGCATAATTTTGCGAGCTCAAGAAATTTTACAAATTCTTCACTCGCAGCAGCACGGTGCGATAAATACGCAAATATTGCCGGCCCAAAGCACTGATTTGGCGCTGCATGCGGAGGTTGCCCGGCTTAAAGCTGAGTTGAACATGAGCCAAAAATTGGCCCTGGAAATAGAGCAGCTGAATATGGACGAGTTGTCGCCAAAGCAGGTTTTTGACTATTTTTGGGGGTTAAAGCAGGGGCGTTTTAAAAAATAGTTGATCATAATGGTCTATTCTTTGTTATGATAAATAACGTTGGATTGCGTAGTGTTTATAATTAAGGATATTAATAATGAAAACAAAAAAGGCTGAAAGCTTAATATCAAAAGATGATGTATTAACCTTTTTGAGAGAGAATAAAGCCTTTTTGGAGCGCGAGTTTGGCGTTACGAGGCTTGCACTTTTTGGTTCATACGCTCGGAATGAGCAGAATCTATCAAGCGATATCGATATTTTAATAGATGTTAAAACGCATGATTTTAGAAATAGAATGAGGCTTAAACATTTTTTAGAGAATGCATTGAATAAGCGAATTGATCTTATTTACTTTGATTCTTTACGCTTGATCGTTAAAAAAAGTATTCAGGAGGATTTGATTTATGCTTAAACGTAACCCGGCACTATATCTTTTGGATATCTTGGTATCTATCGATCGTGTACGTCGTTTTTCCGTAAATATGGCTTCTGTGCAAGATCTCATAAAAAATGAGTCAGCCTGCAGCGCTGTTTTAAGAGAATTAAGTATTATTGGTGAGGCTATGAACCATGTGTTGCGCGTGGATAGCTTAACAAGGCTTGTTAAGCCTGAATGGCGGGACGTGGTTGATTTTAGGAATATCCTTATTCACGAATATTTTGGAGTAAGTTTTTCTGAAATTTATGGGATTATAAAAAATGACATTCCAATTCTTGAGCAAGAGATTATCAGTATATTACGCCATCTTAACTCTAGCGAATTATTGCAATCGGCCATGGATTGCGCCATTGATGAGCTTAAACAAATGGAACGAATCGAAAGTTTGGTGTACCTTAATAAAATTAAAGGGTCTTTGTAGGCCGCACAAGCAGGTTTTTGACTATTTTTGGGGGTTAAAGCATGGGCATTTTAAAAAATAAATCAAATTTTGAAACTTTTTTTCAATAAACATCTTGCCGAATAAGCAATTAAATTCTTGATTGCGCAAAAAAAATTACAACTAGTCCTGAAGTTGTTGCGAATTGTATGGTGAATATAATTTCAATTAATAATATTTTACAGCCAGGATTGTTTTGTGATAAATGTTTCAGGCTGCGTCTTTTTTCAGTGCGAAACAAAAACCCAAATAGCACTTGATTATGTAAGTGGGCACTTGATTTTAAATTTTCATGTGTTAAGATGAGAACATGTTTTGAAATCACTAAAAAAAATAGTCAATAAAAGTAGTTAACTATGATATAAATTTTTGGGTGGGTTTGGTGTAAAGAATTTGGTTCTTAATTTTGAAAAGAAACGTGCGCAATTTCGAAGCGATTTTAGGAACCGAAAAGTTGTTAGGTGTTATTTTATAGTAGTTTTTTTAGAGGAAATAATCATGATGAAGAAAATGATTCTCACATTAGTTCTTGGCTTGGGTCTTGCTCAAGTATCAGCTGTTGAAACAGATGCTCCTAAAAAGGTAAGCGTTGCGAAAAGAGCAATGAAGTCTTTGTTGGTCGGCGTAGGCGCAGTTGCATTGGTATCATTTGCTATTGCTGATAATCAGGGTGTTAGCTTTTTTAATCATCCCGAAGTTAAAGAAGTTAAAGATGATAGTGGCGAAGTAACAACTAAAGCAGTTGAAGCAGTTGAAGCAGCTAAATTGGAATGGTTGGTAAATAAGGTTAAAGGTATGCCAGCTGGTTTCATGAAGCTTGTTTGTCCTTTCGCTATTAAAGATAAAGACAGCAAAATTAAACCACTAGCGTTGATGGGTGATATTCTTGTAGACGCAGCTGCATTAATCGCTTTGGGTGATTATATCATCAGAGCTGATAAATCTTTTGCATCAAAGCTTGCTAATAAAGCAAAAAGCTTTTTCAGCAAAAAAGCTGTAGTTGCATCAGTAGACGCAGCTAAGTAATTAATAAATAAAATATTAAGTTACAAAAAAAGAAGCGTTGGGTAAAACCAGCGCTTCTTTTTTTGTTTTTGTATTTTATTTATTTGAAGGCGTTTGCACCATTCACCCGCACCAAAGAATTGAATTGGAGCTATGCGCCCCAAACCCGCACGAACGATAATTGTGGAGCTACGCGCTCCACACCAGCGCCAAAGACTTTTGTTGAAAAGTCTTTGGAATCTAAGCAATCAGGGGTACCCCCTTGAAACCCCTGGCTCGGTCGGCTGCTCCGGCCGCAGCCAAACTCGCCAATGAGGAGGTGCCGTCCTTACCTTACAAATTCCTTCTCGTTCAAACTCAGTTTTTTCAAACTTCGTTTTCACTCGGCGGAGTAATTTCGTGTAACCCGCTCGTGGTGAGTGATGTGGTTTAATAAAAGTGGACACTTGAGTTGAGAGGGGTATATTAAAAACCTAACTCAAAACAAAGGTGATTTATGTCAAGAAAATACACGTTAGAATTTAAACAAGAAGCGATAAAGCTTGTTACAGAACAAGGATATAGCAGACAAATGGCTGCTATAGCGCTTGGAACGAGCTGTAAAAATATTGATCGATGGGTATGTGAGTTTAAGGCTAGTGGTGAACTATCTAAGACGAAGCCCACATTAACAGCTGACCAAGAAGAAATTAATCGTCTGCGTAAAGAAAATGAGCGCTTGAAAATGGAGCGCGAAATCTTAAAAAAAGCGGCAGCCTTCTTTGCCAACGAAAGACTTTGAGATACAGATTTATTCGTGAGCAAGAGAATGCTTACCCAGTAACGGTTTTGTGCAAAGTTATGGAAGTAACTCGTAGCGCTTACTATCGTTATATTAATACAGAAAATAACGACATTGATGCAGATGTGCTATTAATCGTGGAATTGAAAGTATTACACAAAAAAAGTAATCAAAGTTATGGAAGCAGGCGAATGGCAAAAGCGTTATCTGATCATGGGTATTGCATAGGAAGATTTAAAGCACGCAGGCTGATGCGCCAAAATGGCATGACATGCAAACAGCGCCGTCGATATACGGTAACAACTCAAAGCAATCATGAATTAGCTACAGCAAATAACCATCTGGGTCGTAATTTTACTGTTGAAAAACCCAACTGCAAGTGGGTGGCAGATATTACTTATTTATGGACTGTCGAGGGATGGCTTTACCTGGCAGCTGTTCTTGATTTATTCTCGCGTCGTGTGATTGGGTGGGCAATGGCAGATAATATGAGATCTAATCTTGTAGAAAGTGCTTTTGCAATGGCGAAAAGAAGAAGACAACCGGATGTTGGTTTTTTGCATCATTCTGATCGTGGCGTACAATACGCATCTCAGCAATATCAGGCTCTCTTAAAGGAATCTGGTGCTATTGTTAGCATGAGTAGAAAAGGCAATTGTTGGGATAATGCCGTTATGGAAAGATTTTTTGGGACTTTGAAATCAGAATGCACTGATGGAAAATCTTATTTTACTCGAGCTGAAGCCAGGACTGATGTAGCCAATTTCGTCGAAGTGTTTTATAACGCACAACGGCTTCATTCGACTTTGAATTATATGAGCCCTGTGGCCTACGAAAAGCTTTATGAAACTAGCATAAAGCAAGCTTCTGTTCAGCGAAATGGAGAGTAGGATGAAGTCGCCTTGCCGGCGACAGAGGCAAAAATGAATTTTACAAAGTCCTCTCAATTTTTTTGTAAACCTTTACTTGACCAGAACATCTTGTTCTGGTGCTGTAAGTGTTGATGTATGCTCTGCTGAAGTCGCAGCGTTGAGTAATAAGTTGCAGCTTAAAATTTGTATGCCAATAATTAAACATTGAAGAATAAATCTATTTTTCATTATTGCTCCTTAAATTTAGATAAAAACAACTAATTAACGGTAACAAAAATGATTAAATTATTTCAAATAAATATAATAAATTGTTTGACGACACTGGTTGATACTCCAAATTTTTTAATATTTTGCTAAACTCTTCTCAAGTTTTTATATTTTGTTTTTATCCCAAAAAAGAGAGTTTTATGAAGAGTGATTTTTTGATTTTTGTGGTTATCACAACCATAATTTTTGTCTGTGTAGCGGTGTTTTATATGTTTAGGAGCGGTATGAGTATTAATAATGTTGATGATTTTGATAAATTGGTTTCGGGCGATTTTAAATCTTATGACCAGGTCCAGGCGATATTCCCCAAAAACGTTGAGCAGGCCAAGCAATACAGCGACTATTCAATTCAGCTTTTAAATCGTGATTTAGAACGTTTAATTAAAATTCCGGCACAGGAACGCACTTTTGACAACACGATTCAGGCGTTTGATGAAATTACTAAGAAATTCGGGATAATTACGAGTGCTATTCACACTTTTCAAATGGTTTGTCCAGACGAAGCCTTACTTAACGCTTGCCACGAATCAGGTGTTAAGCTGCAACAATTTTTTGTTGATGCTGTTACATGCAATAAAAAGCTTGCTGATGCGATTAAGGAATATGCCGATGGAAACGGCAAAAGCGACAAGCTTAACGCCGAGCAAAAATATTATCTGCAAGAGCTAATCAAAAATATAAAGAGAGAGGGATTGGATCTGCCTGAAGATAAGTTAAAAGAGGTTAGGGCGTTGAAAAAAGAGCTGGCAGAGCTGACTTCGACCTTTGAGCTCAATATAAACAAGGACAAGAGCTTTATTTTAGTTGACGCTGCAGGGCTTGACGGTTTGGATGCAGATTTTATTGCGCAGCTACAAAAAGACGATTCAGGGAAGTATAAATTAACCTGCGATAATCCAACATATCTTAATGTTCGGGAGCATTGCAAGCCTGAGAGCACGCGCAGAGAGCTTTATCGCGCATTCAAGAATCGCGCATATCCAATAAATATGCAATGTCTGCACGACATAATTTTTAAGCGAGATGAGCTTGCTCGTAAAATTGGGTTTCAAAATTTTGCCGCTCTGGACATCGATTCTGAGATGGCAAAAAATCCCGAACGAGTCGAGAGTTTTTTAAGTAACTTACTTGAAAAATCTTTAAAAAAGGCCCATCGCGAGAAAGACGAGTTTGTAAAAAGTGCGTCAAGCGATGTTCACGTTGATGCATCAGGCCGGATTAATCCGTGGGATATTGAGTATTCCGAATCTTGTTATAAGAAAAAACACTTTAACATCGATGAGCGTAAAATCGCAGAATATTTTCCTGTAGATCATGCATTAAATGCAATATTTCAGATTTACCAAAATTTTCTGGGCCTCAGGTTTGATATTTCAAAACCGGCTTGGGCATGGCACGATAGCGTTAAGTTAATCAAGATTTATGAAGCACAGACAGATGTTTTTCGCGGGTATCTGTTTTTAGATTTGTATCCACGCGCAAACAAATATTCGCATTACTGCCTCAGCCCGATAGTTCCAGCGTCAATTGATGCGACTGGCAATATTCATCCGTCCGTCGATATGATGATTGCTAATTTTCCCAAAGCCTCAGCGGACAAACCGGCCTTGTTTACGTTTAAAGATGTATCCACCTTTTTTCATGAATTTGGACATGCGATGCATAGCGTGCTTGCATCAGCTCGACTGGCAGGTGGGATTGGTTCTGTTAAAACAGATTTTGTTGAGGTGCCGTCACAGATGTTTGAAGAATGGGTTTATGAGAAAGATGTGTTGAAACTTGTGAGCAAACACTACAAAACTGGACAACCTTTGCCTGATGAGATAATTCAAAAATTGGTGGATCTCAAAATATTTGATTCAGGAATGTTTGTGTCGCGTCAATGCTGGCAAGCAAGCATATCGCTGGAGTGTTTTAAGGATGGCAAAGAAAAAGATACGAATTTGATCGTCAAAACATTGGCACAAAAGATGCTGGATTACCGCAATTTTGATGAAACGACGCATCGTCAGGCATCATTTGGTCACCTGGCTGGTTATAACGCAAAATATTACAGTTATCTGTGGTCAAAAGTCTATTCACTGGATCTTTTTAATGAAATTAAACGTCGTGGATTGATGGATCCTGCTGTAGGACGTGATTTTGTTAATAAAGTTTTGGCCAAGGGCGGTAGCGCTGATCCCAACAAGCTTCTCAAAGATTTTCTTGGCAGAGAGCCAAACGATAAGGCATTTTTACAAGACTTGGGAATAGAATAAATTATTTGTAAAACACATTCTGCAAGCTAGATCCAATCGATGCTGGCAGGCCGTATCTAAAAAATTGTAAATTGTTTGGCAAGGCTCATCTGATGCTGCATGTTGGTAGTAGTGGTCGATGTATGCCCCAATTTGTTATAGGTTTGACTTGGAATAAATACAATTGCTTATTTATTTTAAAAGCTTGAGTAAGGGTGGTTGGCTTTTTAATGTTTATTGTTTCAATCTGAATCATGAAAGCTGCTTCATGAGCTAATATTTCAGCTAGGAGCATTGCAATGTACCTAAATTGGCTTATTGTTGACGATTTGTCTTGCAAATGGTTGATTAGTAGGTCTTTGGCGTTTGACATGATTATTCATTTCATGATATTCTGAATAAGGTTAAATAATGCAATTTGGATAAGCTGAAGAATTCGTGATATCAATGTCAAATTAAAGTTATTTTAGAATTATTTATGAATAAGCGTTTTTTTGTATATTTATATTTTTTATTTTTGTTCTGCGGGTTTGGTAGGTTTAGCTGTGCTACTCAAGCAGTTAACAATTGTGTGCCGCAAAAAAGTATTCAAGCGCTTAAAAATGAAATAATGTATGAGCTTGATGCTAAATCACAAAAGCTAAAATGTGACATTGAGCATTTTGAAGGCGATGTGGCCTTGTTTGAATCTATTTCAGATGATCAAGCGTGCCAACAAGCCAAATCTGAGCTCAAAACGGCTAAGCGTGAATTAGCTGCGGTTCAGAAAAAAATGCACAAATTAGCGCATGTTTTTAATAAAAGGCCACCAGGCGCATTATTTGATTGGCGTAAGACGTTGTTTTATTCGATAAATGCGACATTTATTTTGGGCGCTGGTTTTGTTGCATATAAAGTTTTTCAAAAAATTAATTCTAATTCCAATTTAGGCGAGCGACAAAAGGCATTTATGCTTGCTGGTGCGGTAGTTGGCGTTCTTCTTTTAATTCAATTTTTGCTGTGTTATTTTTCAGAAAATATAGCAATTGCTGCTGTTGATGCGGAAAAACTTGATCCAGAAAAATATGCGCATGTTTATAAGATTGTTGAAGAGTTATGCAAAAAGGCCAATATTCCGGTAACTTCATTGTTTATGATGGATGAAAATATGCCAAATGCCTTTGCAACTGGGCCTTGGCCTTCAAGCTCAACCATTGTTGTTTCAAAGGGGCTTTTAGACCTTTTAGATGAGAATGAGCTTGGCAGTGTACTTTCTCATGAGCTTTCACACATCAAAAATTACGATGTTTTAATAGATACTCTATTTTTTGTACTGTCTATTCCTCTCATGTTCCTTTCTGATACAGTTAAGCATTCCCACGATAAGAGCAAATCGGATATTTGTAACGACGACGTTAGCATCGATGAAGTTTCAAATTTCATCTTGTTTAGGCTGATTGGGTGGGGTATGAAGTGTGCGTTGAGGCTTTCAAGGCTTTTTGTCTCAAGATCAGTGGAATATCGTGCTGATCAAGAGGGTGCTGCGTTAAGTGAAAATCCTCTGGCATTGGCATCAGCTCTTGATAAAATGAGAAAAAGAGTTAAGAGTTCGTTTTTTGGTGGTAAAGCTGCAAAAAGTGGTTCAAATTTGATAGAATCATATTTTGAGTTATTCTCTACCCATCCACTGGATAAAAAACGAATTGAAAGGTTAAAGACGCTCGATTGCTTTTATCGTGAAAAGATGGCGAAGTTGCTTGACAAATAGCCTATTTGTGTTAAGTTTATGTTATAAGTAAGCGTAAAAATGGTTCTAGTTTTATTCTTTTTTAAAAGATCTTATATTATTATTAACGGATCTGTTAAATGAAATCTGAATAAAGTTTATTTGGGTTTAGATGAAATTTTGAACTTAATCCGTTAGTTAATAATAAGGAATGTTTTAATTGTGAATGAAATCGTGAAATTCGAAGAATTGAATTTATCTAAAGATATTTTAAATGCTATTTCTGAAATGGGCTTTGAGAAGGCTTCCCCAATCCAAGCACAGGCTATTCCATTTATCGTGGAAGGTCAGGATGTCACCGGACTTGCAATGACAGGTACTGGCAAGACAGCAGCATTTGGATTGCCTTTGATTGATAAAATTGATCCTCAAAATAAAAATACACAGGCATTGATCTTGTGTCCAACTAGAGAGTTGGCAATACAGATATCATCTGAATTGACTAAATATGCAAAATATAAAAAAAGAATGACAATATTGTCTGTTTACGGCGGTCAGCCTATAGAAAGGCAGCTTTATGCTTTGAGCCGCGGGGTTCAGATAGTTGTTGGTACGCCAGGTAGACTTATGGACCACATGGACAGACGCACTTTGGATCTTAGTGCGATAAAAATGGTTGTTTTGGACGAGGCGGATGAAATGTTAAATATGGGTTTTAGAGCCGATATTGAATCAATTTTAAAAGTGCTTCCAAAAGAGCGTCAAACAGTTACTTTTTCTGCTACTATGTCAAAAGATATCTTAGATTTAGTCAAAAAATATCAAAGACAACCTGAGATTGTTAAGGTTTCTAATGATAATTCAACAGCTACAACTGTTGAGCAATGTTATTATGATGTGCCTTCTGCAAGCAAGCTTGCTCTTTTTACGAAATTAATGGAAGAGCACAAGCCTTATATGGCTATCGTTTTTTGTAATACAAAACGTAAAGTTGACAATCTTGCGACTAAGTTGCGTAGAGGTGGTTACTCAGTAGAAGGTTTGCACGGGGATATCAGTCAGCCAAAACGTAATCGCGTTATGGATCGTTTTAGAGCGGGACATGTGCAGGTTCTTATCGCCACAGACGTTGCAGCTCGTGGTATAGACGTGCCTAATATTGATATAGTTTTTAACTATGAGTTACCAAAAGAAGAAAAGGCTTACGTTCACAGAATAGGACGAACTGGCAGAGCCGGTAAAACCGGTATGGCCATAAGTTTTGTTGGTGAAAGTGAACGATATACATTCCGAGGCATACAGCGCTATACAAATGCAAATTTTGTTTATAAAAATTTGCCAATTTTGGATTTGGTTGCCTCAGATGAAAAAATAAGCTCTTATTCAGATGCTCAAAGCAGCTCGAACGATTCAATAAATTCTGAAGATAGACCAAATAAATTGATTTTAAATGTTAAAAAAATATTGGAACAAAAAGATTTAAGCCACCATATTCAAACAGTTGAATCGCTTATGTCAAACAACAATCCTCCAATAATGGTTGCTGCTGCGTTATTTGAATTGCTTTCGCAAAATAATTCTGATAGCGGAAGTAGATCGAATCGGTATTCTTTTTCTGGTAGGTCTTCTAGTAATTACTCATCAGATAGATCTGATAGATCGGACTCTTATTCGAGGAAACCTAGATCTTCAAGAAGATATAGATAATTTGTTTTAAAAATAAACAAAAAAAATAGGCTTTGATTTCAAATCAAAGCCTATTTTTTTTGTTGTAGTATATTTACTTACATCATTTTTATTTACAGGCCTCACAACATTTGGTTTTACCTTTTTTGCAACAACATTGTTCAATTTCGCACTTGTCACAGCATTTTTTTGTTGAACAACGCTTCTTGCAGCAGCCTGATATAGCAAATGCACACATTAAAAGTCCGCAAAGAATAAGTCTTTTCACAATAAACCCCTTTAACTGTTATTTAACATTCCCTGAGTCGACTTTTCCGTTACCGGTTTTTCTTCAAATTTTACAGGTTCAAAAAATCTTTTTACTTTTAATATACTTAAATTCGTCAGAGCCTGATTTTTTGTGTTAATTACATAAATTTCAGGCAAAACAAAGTGTTGGCTGTCATTGCTTAAAAATTCACCCGTTTGTACAAATACATTGGATGGATTAGTGAAGATAACCATTGTTAATGGGCTAATCTTTCTGTCTTGCGGCAGATTTGTTTTTTCAACGCTCCAGTAATAATTTTTTTTCGCATCGATCTTTTTTTCGTAAACATAAAGTGAGGTTTTGTGTTTTGCTGGGTCTGCAAACTCTCGATGAGAGATTGTGTTGTCTTTGACTCTTATTAATTTAATCTTTTCAGTGAAGGCTATATACATTTTTTTGCTGAACTGTCGCAGAGGAAATTGTATAATTCCATTTTTGTTTGAAATATCTAGATATCCGCCATAAATTGACACAAACCCACTAAGTTTTGGTGTTAGAAGCTTTTTGTACTCGCTTTTTAGCGATTCTGATTGAAAGTTTTTAATTTTTTGGACACTGGTTGCCAAATCGTCATTTTTCATCTCTGCCGTTGCATCATCAAGCGCTTGTGTGATTATTTCTGCTGGAGCCTCTCTTAAATATACGATTATCCTATTATCTGCGTTTGTATTATTTTGGCTTATTCCCAGCCAAATTAATAATAAAATTAAGAAATTTTTGATATACTTCATCATTCCCTCGCTTATTTTGGTTAATTTAAAGTTAACAAACTGTAGCCGTGGAATGCTAGAAATAAATATCTCAATTAAGTTTTCCCACTTAAAGATAGGATTTTAATGAAATTACGTGTTAAGCCAGAAGAAAAAGTTTGGTGTGATTTTCAGGAAATGGAAAAATTGTCAGACGAGCAGTTGGCTAAGTTTAAGGATTTTGAAAGATTCTTGTCGCAGAGCAATGAAGAGTTTAATCTGACAGCCATTAAAGATCTATCAGGTATTGTTAGAAATCATTTTCAGGACTCTTTGGCGGTCAGCAAATTTATAGACCTGTCATCTGTAAAGAGTATTTGCGATATCGGTACTGGCGGTGGATTTCCAGGAATTCCTCTCAAAATTTTATACCCACATCTGAAGTTAGTATTGATAGAAGTTACCAAGAAAAAAATACAATATCTTACTGATTTGATTAATCTTCTTGAGTTGAAAGATGTTGAAATTTGCGACTTAGACTGGCGAACTTTTATACGCAAAACAAGCTACCAGCTCGATTTTTTTGTTACTAGAGCTGCAATTGACGAAATTGAATTAATAAGGGCTTTAAAGCCCGCGTGTTCATTTAAAAACACTCAAATTATTTACTGGGCCGTTCAAGACTGGCAAAGTCATACAAAAGCTCAGCTGTTTGTGAAAAAAATTGAAACATACAAACTTGGTAATAAAAATAGAAAATTAATTTTTTTTGGCATTTGAACATTTTTTTACAATTGGATTTGTGGAGTTTTTAGAGTTAGGGGAGTGTGAAATGAAGTGTCCTATCTTAGCAATTTTTATATTTTGGTGTATTTTGTTCGTCAACAATATCGTTCTATTTTCATACGATCTTTGCGACTATGTAAACTTATATTTACCAGGGGCCGACAAAAGTGCTTGTAACATTCCTAAAATTGATGACTATATATCAGTTTTCAGTGAATCAATTCAATCTAGTGAAGCGACTTTGTCTCAGGACAATTTATGGAAAACAAAAAGAACCGCTAGGGGTTGTGATTTTAGTTTTCAGGAATTTCAGGCTTCTGATGGGATAGGGGCTTATCATTGTCCTTTTATTCAAAAACAAAAGATGCCATTAAGTTACAAAGTATGCTTTGTTGGAGATTTGCATGGATGTGTTGATGTATTAGCGAAGATTTTTAAGCGTATGGTTGATGGCGATGAGCTTGGGAATGGTAAAATTTTAAATCCCGATTATTCAGTTATCGATCTAACCACTTTAATAATTTTTTTGGGTGATTATACAGACCGAGGACCTTCTAGCTTAGATACATTATTTTTGTTATCACTTTTTAAAATTAAAAATAAAGAAAATGTTTTTTTACTGAGGGGAAATCATGAATGTTTGACAGTAAATTCATTCGATTGCCGGGGTTTAAAGTCTGAGATTGAGCAAAGATTTGGCAAAACAGATTCTGAAATTAAATTGTTTACAAAAATTTTGCGAATATATGAATACATGCCTATTTCTTTATTTTTAATTTATGGTAATTCTTGCATACAATGCTGTCATGGTGGGATTGATGCAGAGTTTTATCCATGTGAATTTTTAGCAAATAATACAGCGGTTTTTGATTCTTTGAGTGAGTTTGACCAATCGTTATGGGTTGGTTTATTGTGGAATGATTTTTGTTCTGGTGATTTTGCAGGTATTCCGATTATAAATTTTGATCGAGGTTTGGGTTATATTTATGATGTTTCGGCTACACGTGCTTGTTTGGAATCATTAAACCAGTCTTTAACTGCATTGAGTGCTTTGTTTAATTTAAAATTGATAATTAGAGGACATCAGCACAGTTTTTTCCCATTAAAAATGCTAACTCATGATATGTGTGATTTGGATTCTGGTTTAAAATATTGGAAGGATGTTGTTGGGGATAAGACTTCTTTTAAGATTGCTGATTATGTGCCAGTTTTGACATTGAGCTCCTCGACTGTTTGCCAATTAAGCTGTCAATACTCTTTTTGCGTTTTGGATGTTGCTGGTGAGTATGAAAATTGGACGCTAACTCCAGTGGAAGGGTAGAGGCACTTCTTGCACTTTTTTTCAAACTCGTTTGTTAGCCAGCATCCAGTCAGTGCTTGCAGCTCGCATCTAAAAACTTGTCAATTGCTTGGCAGGCGTTATTTGGTCGCATGTTTGGATGAGTGTAGTTAATGTA